>OGZT01000001.1_pt1 | contig 230513 bp, 192 predicted proteins | sample 1576891 | NCBI WGS metagenome assembly OGZT01 (sample SAMEA3541521, study PRJEB24748) | human gut metagenome | biome: human gut; feature: human-associated habitat; material: faeces | place: China | collected 2012 | reverse complement strand
GTATACATACCTCAACTAATATATATATTATCAAAAGTAAACCGACAGGATAAAGCGTGCACAGCAGTGTTGTTGTTTTGTTGTCGTTCTGAATCTGCTTCAAGCATATACTTGTCCGACAGTCGGTTTCATCATGCAGTAAAGTGCATCCTCTGCACTTTACTGCTTTCTTTCTTACTAACAATTACTCGAAATATAAACAACAAATGAACAACAATGAAAAAAATCTTATTCTCGATGCTATGCTTTATCTACATAACATCATTTTCACACGCACAAGTTGGTATCAATACTCAAAGTCCACACACAAGTGCAGCATTGGATGTCACAAGCCCCAATAACGATAAAGGAGTACTTATCCCACGTATGACTACGGCTCAGAAAACAACGATCTCTGCTCCCGCTGCCGGACTAATGGTGTATGACACTTCAAAAAAATGTCTTTCCCAGAATGTAGGCTCGTCTATATCTCCCATTTGGATATGTCTGGCTCAAAATGAGACTCAATTCTTCTATATGCCTTCAGTAGCTATAGACGCATCAACAGTGGCAATCGGTAAAACTCTAGATTTATATACCGAATACAAAAAACAGTTCGGAACACCTAATGCAAAAAGTACAAGTGCACCAGCCAGCATACCTTATTTTCCATCGGCAAACGACTTATATTATTATATAACCTATTATGATCCTAATGTAATCAAGATCAATGCTTTGACCGATAGCGGAGTTGCTAGCTATGACATACTAAAAGAAGCAGATTATCAATCATTTATAAATGTTATATTTGTTATTAAATAAGGAATATCAATGAACAGAATAATAATACTTTTTGTAGTACTCCTGTCTGCATTAACGATGCAGGCTCAACGCTCTTCATATATCTGGTACTTTGGAAGGAATGCTGGACTTGATTTCAACAACACTCAATCGGCAACATCCTCTACAAGCCAAATAATCAATGATGTCCCCACCCCTCTAACTGGTCCAATCTATACAAATGAAGGATGTTTTACTTATAGTGACCGTATAACAGGACAAGTACTTATATCATCGGACGGCATGAATGTTTATAACAAAAATAATGTTCTGATGCCAAATGGAACAGGACTGCGAGGAAATCCTTCATCGACCAGTTCCGGAATAATAGTTCCATATCCGGGTAAAAAAAATACATTTCTGATATTTACAGTTTCAGCAACCACTGAAGGCAACAAATATGGAATTAATTATTCGGTCGTAGACATGTTGCTTGATAGTGGTTTGGGCGATGTTGTAGCTTCCCAAAAGAATATAAATCTTCCACTCAACAGTTCAGGCTATAATAATGCAGATGCAGCCGAAAATATCTCAGCTGTACAACACGCCAATGGGGTAGATTATTGGCTACTTACCCGTTTCCGTGATGTAATCTTAGTTTGGGAGATTACATCTTCTGGAATTTCTTCTACTCCATCAATTTATAAAACAAGTCATAAGATAGGAGTACATCCTTATCCTATAGGAGGAGGCATCGGATATTTGAAATTCAATAGCGATGGCTCGAAATTTATTCATGTAGATCATTCAGCTTATAATAGATCATGGTTTACAATTGCCGATTTTAACCGCACGACAGGTGTTGTAAGCAATATTAAAGAACGGGATATTGAAAATGAGTATGGAGCGGCATATGCTCTCGAATTTTCAAATAATAGCGAATATCTGTATGTGGCTACAATCGAAAGTACTCCAGCAAAAAACGGGCTTTATGTTTCGAAAATGAGCGATGTCGAAAATTTATCTCAAACACCTATTCCGGCAACTAAACTGAATGATGTTATCAGCTGCATACAAATGGGGGCGGACAGACGGATTTATGGTATTGCCAACGGATTAAGAAATCTTTATATAATAGCCAATCCTGATGAAGGAGATACACAAGTCTCTATTCTGACCAATTATCTGAATACCGGAACAATGGGACGATTAGGTTTACCCGTATTTGCCATATCATTCTTTAAAACACTCCCTATTATGGCAAAAGATCCAATATGCGTAGGTATAAGCAATACTTATCGTATAACAATATCCTTATCCGGTATAGCCCGCTTAGTTGACCTTACTTGGGATTTTGACGATGGTACAGTTATAACACAAAATATTCCTTCGGGAAGCAGTAGTACAAGCACATTCCATTATACGCACACCTATACAACCAACGGTACATACACTTTGACAGTATCTCCTAGTATTGATGACGGGGATGGACAAATATACACAGACCCTGATAAGATCAGTAAACGGATAATAACAGTAAGTGACTGCAGTGTCATTACTAATCCAATGATAAGAACCAATATAATAAAAGAAAAACAGTAATGAAGAAATTTCTTTATATAACCATCTGCTGTATATATGCAACAATGGGATACTCACAGATAGCAATCAATACCGAAACTCCAGATGCGAGTGCTGTATTTGATATAGAATCGACAACAAAAGGAATTATTCTGCCCAGATTAACTACCACAGATAAAGAAACAATAGTGTCTCCGGCGACAGGGCTCATAGTGTATGATACTACAAAAAAATGCCTTTCGATGAATATCGGTTCGGAAGAGAGTCCCAACTGGATCTGCGCAACACAAAATTCGACACATTTTTTTTATATGCCATCTATAAATGTACCAACGCCAAGCTTGGGTGTGGCAACCACCCCTCTTGACCTCTATGCGGAGTATAAAAAACAATTTGACACTCCTATGTATAAAAGCACAAACGCTCCAGCTCAGATTCCTTACTACCAGTCGGCAAAGGATTTAGATTATTATGTCACCTATTATGACAGTAATGTTATGAACGTAAGCAATATTGATAACACTGGTAAGATGTCCTATCACATCATTCGCAAAGCAGACTTAGATTCTTATATGAATGTTGTATTTGTTGTAAAATAGGTATTTTGTAATCATAAAAAAAGCTCGCATTGTAAAAATACGAGCTTTTTTATATATCTCTAATGTAGGATCGATTAATAACCTCTGATCGCTTTTACTCCGGGAAGAACTTTTCCTTCGATAAATTCAAGCAATGCTCCACCACCTGTAGATACATAAGATACCTGATCCGCCAATCCAAATTTATTCACACAAGCAACAGAGTCACCACCTCCAACGAGAGAAAATGCTCCATGTTTAGTAGCTTCTGCAATAGCCTCTGCAATAACTTTTGAACCATGAGCGAAATTATCAAATTCGAATACACCTACAGGACCATTCCATAGAATAGTTTTCGAATTTTTGATTACTTCAGAAAATTCAGCTTCACCTTTTGGACCTATATCAAAACCAGACCATCCGTCAGGAATATTAGCAGCATCAGCAAACTGAGAGTTCGCGTCATTAGCAAACTTATCTCCGATCTTAGCATCCGATGCCAATACTAGGTTTACATTATTAGCCTTAGCTTTAGCCATTATTTCTTTAGCAAGATCCAGTTTATCGTCTTCGCAAAGAGAGTTACCGATTTTTCCGCCTTTAGCTTTTTCGAAAGTAAACGCCATACCACCACCGATGATCAGATTGTCAACTTTAGATAGAAGGTTTTCGATAATATCAATTTTAGAAGAAACTTTAGATCCCCCGATAATTGCAGTAAACGGACGAGCAGGATCTTTCATGATTTTTTCGACTGCATCCACTTCTTTTTGAAGCAGGTAACCAAACATTTTATGATCTGCATCAAACAAGTCGGCGATAAGAGCTGTAGATGCGTGTGCACGGTGAGCTGTACCGAAAGCATCATTTACATATACATCAGCGTATGAAGCCAATGTTTTAGTAAATTCTTTCTGTGATTCTTTGACTGCTTTTTTAGCAGCAGCCTTCACTTCATCGGAAGCATCATCAGCTAATCCACGAGGTTTTCCTTCTTCCTCTGCATAAAAACGAAGGTTTTCAAGAAGAAGAGCCTCTCCGGGTTGCAAAGCAGCAGCTTTCATAGCAGCCTCTTCGCTTGCACAATCACTTGCAAACTGAAGATCTACACCTAAAAGTTTAGACACATGAGCAAGAATGTGTTTCAATGAATATTTATCTTCAACACCTTTAGGGCGACCCAAATGCGATGCAATAATAGGACTGCCACCATCAGCGATAATTTTTTTCAAAGTAGGCAGAGCTGCACGGATACGTGTGTCATCAGTGATGTTAAAGTCCGCATCAAGAGGCACATTAAAGTCAACTCTCACAAAAGCCTTTTTACCGGCAAAGTTAAATTTGTCAATTGTTATCATAACTTTTTGAGTTTAAATATATTTAAGGTCTCAGACCTATTATTATTCTTAGAAAGAACCATTCATCCAGTAAACAAGTTACCGGTAATCACAAAATAAGCGATACAAATATACAAAATTATGTATTAGATATTTTACCATAAAATTAAAAAGAGCGGTCACTTATTAAAAAATAAATAAACCGCACTTATTCTAACTTCTCATTGGCGTCTATGCCTCTTCTTCATTTTTCTTTTTCGAAGGAAGGTATCCCCAGATAATACCAATTACGAGTAAAATTAAAACAGGCTTCAACCCGATTTTATTCCATAATGAGGGGCTTGGACTATCTTTTAATTCGATATTAAACTCCTTCGAAACTTCGGCTAGTTCCGTCTCATTAAGTTCATAATAAGTTTTTTCGTCATCCGACACCAAAACATACTGGGCATCACTGTAATTCCAGACAGGCATCCAGAATAAGCCGAACTGCTTATACATAATACCTATATTAAAATGTGTACCATCTTCCATTCTTGCATCCGTAGGTAGTTTCTCCACAGTCTCCAGATTAGGTCCATCATGATAAATAATAAGACCTTTGGCCTCTACGTTCTGTGAGATTACTAAGAAGAACATCACAAAAACAAATAAAATAAGCTTTTTCATTAAAAAAAATTGTTTAAAAGTGTTGTTGAGTACTAACAATAGAATTGAGACACAAAAGTATAAAAAAAGTCTAAATCAAAAACATAAAAAAACACAACCATCTAAATATAAACAAATTACACTAACCACCAATAAAATCTGAACAAACAGAAATACATTTCGAAATCAAACACAAAGCTTCAAACACAATAAATAATTGAAGATATAATACCTTCTCTTTTTGTCATTATTAAAAATAAGCCTTATTTTGTGCTTTTCTTATTAATTAGTAAGCCTACGAAAAGAAAAACGAGCTATGTCAGAAGGCATTGCAGAGGACTTTAAATACCTCTTACAATACAGCATTTACAGCTTAATCTTTTTTAACGACAAAATATTCATTCTGACATTTAACATTTATAAATTTGTCAGGCTTTTTAGGTAAAACCAAATAAAAGTAAGTTTTAATGACATTCTCAGAGAGAAGATGATCGATTGTCATTATTAATGATATAAATAGTAACAATAATATAACTAATAATATTTTCTACTTATGGCTCAAGTTGATATTCGAGAATTGAATGAACGGATCGAAAGTAAGAGTGCGTTTGTAAACATGATAACAATAGGAATGGACAAAGTAATCGTCGGGCAGAAACACCTTGTCGAATCTTTGTTGATTGGATTATTATCTGATGGACACATCCTTCTGGAGGGGGTTCCCGGACTTGCAAAAACCCTTGCAATCAAAACATTGGCTTCTCTTATCGAAGCTGACTATCATCGTATACAATTTACTCCTGACTTACTTCCTGCCGATGTTATCGGTACTATGATCTACAGCCAGAAGAATGAAGAATTTTTGGTAAAAAAAGGTCCCATCTTTTCTAACTTCGTATTAGCGGATGAGATCAACCGTGCTCCGGCAAAGGTACAGAGTGCCCTGCTTGAAGCAATGCAGGAACGTCAAGTCACAATTGGTGAAACCACTATGAAGCTGCCCAAACCATTCCTTGTAATGGCAACTCAAAACCCGATTGAACAAGAAGGAACATATCCTCTGCCTGAAGCTCAGGTAGACCGTTTCATGCTGAAGGTTATCATAAACTACCCGAAGAAAGAAGAAGAAAAATTAATCCTTCGCCAAAACATCCTCAATCAATACGAAGAAATTAAACCGGTAATGAAGGCCGACGAAATCATCGAAGCCCGTAAAGTGGTAAGTGATGTATATCTGGATGAAAAAATAGAAAAATATATTGTCGACATTGTTTTTGCCACACGTTTTCCTGCTGATAACGGACTGCAATCACTTAAAGGGCTAATTGGTTTCGGGGCATCACCTCGTGCATCTATCAGTTTAGCATTGGCATCGCGCGCTTATGCATTTATCAAACGCAGAGGATATGTAATCCCCGAAGACGTGAGAGCTGTATGCCACGATGTATTGCGCCACCGTATCGGACTTACATATGAAGCGGAAGCAAGCAACACAACATCTGAAGAAATCATCAGCGAAATCTTAAATAAGATAGAAGTACCTTGATTCTGTGACCAGTCAGGCAAATTCGGAGATATGTCCTGAACGATAAGTATCGGCATATTCTCACATTAGAAAATTGGCATATTAACTGATTTATGGAAACAAGTGAATTACTAAAGAAAGTACGTCAGATAGAGATTAAGACCCGTGGATTGTCCCGCAATATTTTTGCAGGACAATACCATTCTGCATTCAAAGGAAGAGGGATGGCTTTTTCGGAAGTTCGGGAATATCAATTCGGTGACGATATCCGCGATATAGATTGGAATGTAACAGCCCGTTATAATAAACCTTTCATAAAAGTATTCGAAGAAGAACGGGAAATGACCGTTATGCTCTTGATTGATGTATCGGGCAGTCTCGACTTCGGTACGCACAATCAAACGAAACGGGATATTGTAACTGAAATGGCTGCTACTCTGGCATTTTCGGCAATACAAAACAACGACAAGATCGGTGTTATATTCTTCACCAATAAAATTGAAAAATTCATACCTCCGAAAAAAGGGAAAAAGCACATCTTATACATTATTCGTGAACTGATTGATTTTCAACCAACCAACACCCAAACAGATTTGGCGATGGTACTGAAATTTCTCACTAACGCCATAAAAAAAAGATGCACGGCATTTCTTATTTCCGATTTTCTGGATGTACACGACTACGACAATGCTTTGACCATAGCCAACAGAAAACATGACCTGATAGCATTACAGATCTATGACAAGTTGGAAACGGAATTGCCTGCAGTTGGGCTAATAAAAATGATCGACGCAGAAACAGGTGAAGATACATGGATAGATTCCTCAGCTAAGTCTGTTCGTGAACGCTATCATAGGCATTACCAGAAACAGTTGATGAAAGTAGAAATGGCATTTACCAAAAGCCGGGTCGACAGTGTGTCGATAAATACGGACGAAGATTATGTCAAATCACTGTTATCGCTCTTTCAGAAAAGGAATTACATGAGATAAGGTCTGAAACCTTACTTTGTTTAGTATTAGATACAAAAACTTATGTTGAGAAATAAAACGCTTATATTAACGATCTTACTTTGCTGCGTATCCTTACTGCCATACACCATGTATGCACAAAAGGCTACTGCAAGAGTAAGCGTCGAGCCATACGAGATTTCGATCGGGCAACAAGCGACTATCAGTTTACAAGTCATTGCTCCGAAAGGACGGCATATAGCTATGCCGGTATATGCCGACTCGCTAGTCACCGGTATAGAAGTACTGGCTATGCCCAAACCTGATACCACTTATGCGCATGAGGTGATGACTATAGTGCAGAAGTATGTAGTAACCTCTTTCGACTCGGCATTATACCATGTACCTTACATTCCTGTAATTGATGGAAAAGATACAATCAAATCTAACGAACTTGGATTAAAAGTAATCACACCTCCCTTATCGGAAGCGACAAATGCATATCTGGAACATTTGAAAGCAAATCCGAATGACTCCATCGTCTTTGATAAGTTAGGTGTATATGACATCAAACCTATTTTGCAGCCACCTTTCGTGTGGCAAGATTATCTGATATATATATTGGGTATATTGCTTATATTGATGGCAATTGCTGCTATTATAATAGGTATTTATCTGTACAAGCAAAAGAAGAAAAAAGGATATTTCTTCAAACCGGAAGTTATCAAACCGCCTCATGTCATCGCATTAGATGCGCTAGATCATGTAAAAGTAGAAAAACTGTGGCAGCAAGGACGGGAAAAAGAGTATTATACTGAACTTACAGAGATACTTAGAAAATACATCGAAGATCGCTACCATGTTAATGCTTTTGAAAAGACATCCGATGAGATACTCGCTACCATAAATAACTTTATGGAGGCAGATTCGTCTTACGAGAGCCTGAAACAGATATTGAAACTGGCAGACTTTGTTAAGTTCGCTAAGTATAGACCATATCCTGACGAAAATGACTTAAGCCTGATCAATGCATACCTGTTTGTCAATCAGACTAAGGTAGAAGAAATCGCACCTCCTGCAAATGAAAATGGAGAATCTAAAAAAACTTCGGATGAAGAAGAACACGAGGAAAATATCAACTGGTCGATTTCTGAAGATGATATGATCAATGATCATAAAAATGATAAAAAAAACAAATAGGTCTGAGACCCTAAATTACGTTCGAAATGGAATTTGCAAACCCTAAATATCTGTTTTTACTCATTTTATTAATACCTCTCATTGTCTGGTATATCATAAAATTGAGAAAAGTACAGCCGACACTGAAGATGTCATCGACCGGAGCATTCAGAGGAGTGTCTCCTACAATCAAAGTATATCTCAGACATGTTCCGTTTATATTAAGGATGATAGCTATAGCATTAGTTATCATTGTTATCGCAAGACCTCAAAATTCCAATTCATGGGAAACGTCCCAATCGGAAGGTATTGATATTGTTATGGCTCTTGACGTATCCGGATCTATGATGGCTCAGGACTTCAAGCCAAACCGTCTGGAGGCGGCAAAAAAAGTCGCTTCTGAGTTTATCTCGGATCGGGAACAAGACAAAATAGGATTGGTAATCTTCGCCGGAGAAAGCTTCACGCAAGCACCCCTGACTACCGATCATGGGGTATTACTCAACTTATTGCATGAAATTCGCCCCGGAATGATCGACGACGGTACAGCTATAGGTCTAGGTTTAGCAAATGCTGTCAACAGACTGAAAGACAGCCAGACAAAATCAAGAATTGTCATACTCCTTACCGATGGTTCAAATAACCGGGGACAAATAGCTCCGATCACAGCTGCCGAACTTGCCAAGAGTTATGGTATCAGGGTATATACTATCGGGGTGGGAACACGAGGAACGGCTCCTGCACCTGTAATGACTCCCTTCGGAGAACGTATACAAAACGTACCTGTAGATATAGACGAAAAGACATTAACTCAGATAGCCGAAATGACCGGAGGTGAATATTTCCGAGCTGTAGACAATTCGAGTTTGAAAAAAATATATGCGCAGATCGACTCTATGGAGAAATACCTTATCAGCGTCAACAAAGTTACCCGCAAGCAGGAATTATACCTGCCTTACGCCCTATTGGCATTGGGCTTGATTCTAAGCGAAGTAATCTTACGCCGTACCTGGTTACGTAATATTCCATAAGTTATCTGTTTGAAAAATAAATAAAATAGGTCTGAGACCTTAAACAGTAGTTGATATGTTTCGATTTGCTAATCCAGAATATTTATATCTGTTATTTTTACTTCCGGTTCTGATAGCTGGATTCATTTTCCTGAATATCCAGAAAAGAAAAGCGGCACAGAAACTCGGAGACTTACGTCTGGTAAAACGACTGATGCCGGAGTTATCTCTAAAACGGTCGTATCTGAAATTTTGGCTGGTATTTGCCATCTGTGTTTTGGGAATCATTGTTGTAGCACGCCCTCAGTTCGGAACTAAGGTTGAGAAAGTCGAACGAAAAGGAATCGAGCTGGTGATTGCAATAGATGTATCGAATTCAATGCTTGCCCGTGATGTAAATCCAGACAGACTATCGAAAGCAAAGCAAATACTAACGCGTATAGTCGATGAACGTAAAAACGACAAAGTTGCGATTGTAGTCTTCGCCGGAGAATCATATGTACAATTACCTATGACTACCGACATACAATCGGCCAAAATATTCCTGGACAACATCAATACATCTCTTGTTCCTGTACAGGGGACAGTTATCGGAAGTGCCATAAATATGGCAATGAATAGTTTTACCAGTGACAAAGAGGTGGATAAGTCTATCATTCTGATAACCGATGGTGAAGACCATGAGGATAATGGTGTGCAGATGGCTCAACAAGCCGGAGCAGCAGGTATACAGATCAATGTGGTAGGTATCGGAACTCCTGAGGGATCACCTGTACCGTCATCACCGAACAGCAATGATATGAAAAAGGATAACGAAGGCAATGTCGTTGTTTCTAAATTAAACGAAGAGATGTGTAAACAAATAGCTCAGGCCGGAAAAGGAATGTACGTAAGAGCCGATAACTCAAACAATGCATTAAAAAGCCTTCAGGCTGAGTTAGACAAGTTGCAGAAGAAGAATGTAGACGGAGTATCATATTCGGAGTATGACGAAAAATTCCAGTTCTTCGCATGGTGTATGCTTGTATTGCTTATCATCGAAGTTTGTATTTTCGATAAGAAAAATAAAATATTCAGAGGAATAAGACTCTTCAAGTAACCGCAAGAGGTTCTTGAAGTATTATTTCCATTCAACAATCTGTTGTTATACTTACCAAAGTAATAAAAAGGCCAAGAGCCTTCGATAGAACTATGAAACAAATTTTTGTTATAATATTCGTTTTGATATCTACAAGTTGCTTGTTTGCTCAACGACAAGTAAGGAAGGATATACGTAAGGGTAATAATGCCTATAAAGAACAATTATACAATGCTGCCGAGGCCAGCTACAAGTCGGCTTTGGAAAAGAATGCAGCATCTCCCGAAGCAATTTATAACCTAGCTAACTCTTACTACAAACAAGGCAACTGGGATAATGCTCTGAAAACATATCAGCAGTATCTGGCGACGGAAAATAAAGACCATACCAAAATGGGTGCGGCATGGCACAATATTGGAAATGCTCTATTGCAGAAGAAAGATCTGAAGCAGTCGATGGAAGCATATAAGAAAGCATTGAGGCTAAATCCCGGAGACGAAGAAGCGCGTTATAATCTGGCTACAGTCCAGAAAATAACAAAGGATCAACAGGACAATAAGGATAAAAACAAAGACCAGAATAAAGATCAAAACAAAGATCAGAAAGACAAAAATAAGGATCAGAATAAAGACCAGAACAAGGATCAAAACAAAGATCAAAAAGATAAAGATAAGGATCAGAACAAAGACCAGAATAAGGATCAAAAACAAGATCAGCAGCCCCAAATGTCTCAGGAGAACATCCAGCAGCTATTGAAAGCAATAGAGCAGGACGAAAAAGAGACTCAGGAGAAAGTTCAGCAAATCAAAGCTTCTGACCGTAAACAAAAGAACGAGAATAATCGCAGGCAAAATAAAGACTGGTAAAAAACCAACGCTATTTGTCTTGATGTAAAATTCGAAAAAGCAGATGTGTACAATGCAAAAATATTTAATTTTATTTATTTTATCATTACTAAGCTTAGGTATAAACGCACAGGAAGTAACATTCAGAGCCAGTGCTCCTAATACTGTAGCCAAAGGCGACAATTTCAGACTTGTATATACACTGAGAGGCGGAGAAGGCAGCAATATCAACGTTCCTGAGACTATAAAAGGATTTGACATACTCTATGGCCCCGCAGTATCATCGAGTTACAGTACTCAGATTATAAACGGTAAAGCGACAACAGACTCTTCCGAATCGTATATTTATACTATGACTGCTGCATCGGAAGGAACATTTACCATACCGGCCGCAACAATCAGGGTAAATGGAAAAACCTACACTTCAAATTCGATACAGATAAAAGTTCTGCCTCCGGATAAAAATACAAAAGCAACACAACAAGGAGGAGGAAATCAAGGAGGACAACCCTCTGAATCATCATCCACTGCTCAAAAAATAAGTTCATCGGATGCTTTTATCCGAGCGATTGTATCTAAATCGAAAGTTTACGAACAAGAAGCATTTACTGTAACATTCCGTTTTTATACTACACTGCAGGTATCGGATATCGGAAAAATAGAATTTCCCGAGTTTGAAGGCTTTATGGTCGAAGATCAGGACCTACCTCCTACCCGTCAGCTGACTATGGAACACTATAATGGTCGGAATTACTATTCGGTAGATCTCAGACGGACATTGCTATTCCCTCAACGATCAGGAAAGATAACCATACCATCGGGTAAAATAGAAATGGTTTTTAATGTCAGATCTGGAAAAGCAGTCCAGACATTCTTTGGTCCACAATACGTCATGACAGACGTAAAAAAAACCATGACAACCAGCCCGTTGACTATTAATGTAACTCAACTGCCGGAAGGAAAACCCGCAAACTTTTCTAATGGAGTCGGCTCATTCAGTATGTCCCAGTCAATTACCTCTACCAATGTGAAGGCTAATGATGCGGTTACACTTAAACTGGTTATTTCGGGTACAGGGAATATGAAATTGATCAAAACACCTGAACTGGAATTACCGAAAGATTTTGAATCGTATGATCCTAAGATAACCAACGATCTCAAATACACAGACAAAGGATTGACAGGTACAAAAACCATCGAATACTTATTTATACCCCGTTATCAGGGAACGTATAAAATACCGCCCGTCATACTGTCTTATTTCGATAATAATTCGAATTCATATAAAACGCTGTCGACACCCGAATATACCTTGAACGTAGCTAAAGACCCGAATGCAGGACAAAACAACGCTACCAGTTTCAACCAATCGGAGGTGAAAGTAGAGCAGGATATCCGTTATCTGAAAACAGGCAATCCTTCGTTTACGAAAACAGACTCTTTCTTTTTCGGTTCTACAGCATATTACCTGTGGTACATAATTCCGATGCTGATTTTTATTGTTTGTTTCATTCTTTATAGAAAACAGATAAAAGAAAATGCGGATGTTATCAGAGTGAAAACTAAACAAGCGAATAAGGTAGCTGTAAAACGCCTTAAGCTTGCCGGTAAATATTTGCAAGCACATCAGAAAGAACAATTTTATGAAGAGGTACTCCGTGCAACATGGGGATACTTGAGCGATAAACTGGTCATTCCCGTAGCGAATCTAAACCGTGATAATATAGAAAACGAACTTATCAGGTACGGAGCATCCTCCGAACTTATAAGCAAATTTATTTCGATACTTGATACCTGCGAGTTTGCCCGTTATGCTCCTGTCGAATCCGATACAGCTATGGACAATCTATACAAAGACACTGTAGATGCTATTGGAGAAATGGAAAATCTGAAGGTCAAAAAATAACAGGTTTGTAAGAAAAGATTATTAGTTATGAAACATATAGTTGCACTTATATTTATAATTCTACCTATATTTGGCTTAAATGCGGAAACGGCTTCCGAGCAAGCAGCAAAGGCCTATCAGGATGGAAACTTCCGCAAAGCAATAGAGGTTCTCGAGACAGAAATCAAGGCTCAGAAAGAACAAGGTAAGGTTTCTCCTGAACTATTTTACAATCTGGGAAACGCTTATTTCAGAGTAAATGAAGTACCTCAGGCCTTATTGAATTACGAACGTTCTTTACTGTACAACCCGGGAGACAGAGATGTGAGACATAATATCGAATATGCTCAAACTAAAATAGAAGACAAGATATTAACGGCTGACAACTTTTTTTTACAAATGTGGTTTGACGGTGTACAAAATCAAACAACAGCCAATAATTGGGCTAAATGGGCTATTACATTTTTTGTAATATTTGTCGCAGCTCTTTTCCTGTTCTTCTTCAGCCCTAAGTTAAATTTAAAAAAGGCAGGTTTTTATGCAGCGATAGTTTGTTTAGTTGTAGTGATATTTACCAATATATTCGCCTACAGGCAAAAAAATAAAATAGAAAACCGAAATACAGCTATAGTTATGGCAGGCTCAGCTCCTGTTATCAGTGCACCAAATACGACCTCAAAAGAGCTTTTTATTCTTCATGCCGGAACCAAAGTCGTTATCAATAAAATTGACGGAGGCTGGTACGAGATCGAAATTGCCAATGGAAGTATCGGCTGGGTTCAAAAAGAAAAACTGGAAATAATTTAGTGAATGATTGGCTATGAAAACGATGCTGAAAGACTTGTAGAAGAGATATTACCTTACGAACGGAATGCTTTTTTATGGTTGAATGAAGCCCACAATATTTTTTGGGACAGTTTTATGTGGATTTATAGTGAAAAAACTACATGGATTCCACTTGTTATAGTTGCATTACTTGTATTCATATACAAAGTAAAATGGAAAGAAGCCGCCATACTTATTTTTTGTATGATACTGCTTGGAGTACTATGCGACCAGCTCTCAGCCGGATTAATTAAAAACACATTCGAACGATTACGGCCGACTCATCATCCGGATTTCAAAAATTTTGTCACCATTGTCAATGATTACAGGGGAGGACGATTCGGGTTTGTTTCAGCTCACGCAGCAAATGGATTCGGTATAGCTACATTCTTATCATTGATGTTCAAATATCGCCGATTTACGGTGATCATATTCACCTGGGCAATACTAACCTCTTATTCACGTATTTACCTCGGGGTTCACTTCATATCTGATATTATCGGAGGCATGATAGTCGGATCTATTATCGGATTCCTTGTTTATCTGCTGCTGCAGTACTGCCGCATAAAAGTACTGAACCATACACCACAACAACTTAAAATACCTTTATACTCGAAAGTCAGAGCAAACATTCTTAGTCTGACAATTGTTATTATTGTAACAACAATTTTTATAATCAGCTTCTGTAACTTTATGTTCGGATTTAGTTGGCTGTTTTAAAATGATTTGTTAACTTTAATGCAACAATCTTTTAGTGTTGACCTTAATATAACATCATTATGACGAAAACGATTGAATACAACGAGCTTCGTAAGATTAAAGACAGTTTGCCAGATGGCAGCATCCACAGGATTGCTCAAGAACTGGATTTATCCGTTGAAACTGTTCGCAATTATTTTGGCGGACATGATTATAAGAAGGGCGAGAGTTGCGGCGTACATCTAGAATCGGGGCCTAATGGAGGCATCGTAGTTTTGGATAACACCCAAATTCTCGAAATGGCTTTAAAGATGTTGGAAACCGAACAAAATTGAAAAAGAACTATGAGTGATAAATTAGTAACACTTGCCATACATACCGAAACAAAGGCTCAAATATTGAAAGCTGTTTTGGAGAGTGAAAAGATCTCCGTTATAGCCGAAAATGTTGGAAGTAATGATAGCAGCCAGCCGACAGGGGTGCGCTTAAAAATAAAAGAGTCGGATCTACCAAGAGCCTTGAATGTTGTGGAAAGTCGTAACTTATTTAGCTACAGCGAACCTGAAACCTACAAAACAGATGACGGGCGTAAAAGAATTTTAGTGCCTGTCGATTTTTCTGATTATTCTTTGAAGGCTTGCCAAATCGCTTTTAATCTGGCAAAAGAAATTGATGCCAAAGTAAAGATTCTTCACGTCTATTTTAATCCGTACTATCCTACAGCATTACCAATGGCCGAAGCTTTTGCTTATCAAGGTAAAGAAGAGGCCGATTTTCAAAATATATTAGAAAGAGTAAACCGAGACATTCAAAAGTTATGTAATAAGATTGACGAAAAGATTGCAAATAATGAATTCCCGTCTGTAAATTACTCTTATGTTCTGAAAGAAGGATTACCCGAAGAAGAAATAGTTACTTTTGCTAAAGACTACAAGCCGGCCTTAATTGTAATGGGAACCCGCGGCAAAAATCAGAAAAGTGCCGACCTTATCGGCAGTGTTACTGCTGAAGTGATTGAAATGACAGAAATTCCATTATTGGCAATACCGGAACATACATCATTCAATGATTTTAAGCAGGTAAAAAATATTTCTTTCCTTACCAATTTTAGTCAACGTGACCTTGTCTCTTTCGATGGCATGATGGATTTCTTTAAAACATACAATGTTAAGATCCACATGACTCATATTGAAAATAAAGCTACAGACAAGTGGTCTCTTATCAAACTCGAAGGCATACAGTCTTATTTCAATAAACAATATCCGAATATATCTATTGACTACAAATTGATAAGCGGACAAGATGCTGTAACTGCAATGGATGAATTCGTACAGGATTCGAAAATTGAGTTAATCGCACTTACAACCGCAAAAAGAAATATATTCTCCAGAATGTTCAAACCAAGTGTATCCCGAAAGATGTTATTCCAGATAGATATACCTTTGTTTGTATTACGTGGATAGGCTCTCACAAGCCTTTATATTAAATTTGTCAATATTAAATTCTAAAAAGCAATTTAAGACTTGTTTTTGATTAAGGTCTCAGACCTGTTTAGTGCTTTGGTAAGCACAATAGCCAGAGCCTGTTATAAAATAAAATATATTATTAATATTTGTATAATTTATAAAACACCTCATATTTTGACGAAAAACGTTATAGAACCATCTCATCCTCTACAGATTGGGTTGGTTCTATCTCGTTATGAGCTAAAGAAGAAAAGACTTGTCGGCTTATAAACCCGTTTACTTAGAATTTACTTATCAATATAATAAAAAGGTCTGAGACCTAGCATAATTAATTTATCAATGAAAAGAACGATACTGATGGCTATTACAGGATTGTCGGTTGTTCTCGGTGGCTGTAAAAGTGAAAAGCCAAAGGACACCACTGCTCAAGACGAAAACTTCACATATGAAGTGGATGCTTTTGCAGACTTACAAATATTACGTTACAAAGTTCCCGAATTTGAATCTTTAAGCTTAGAACAGAAGGAAATGATTTATTATCTTTCTCAGGCAGCTATTGAAGGACGGGATATATTGTTCGACCAGAACAATAAATACAATCTGGCTATTCGCCGTACACTCGAAGCCATCTACGAAAATTACAAGGGAGATAAAACAACAAACGATTATAAAGAGTTTGAAGTCTATCTGAAACGTGTATGGTTTTCGAATGGTATACATCACCATTACGGAGAAGAAAAATTCTTACCCGGATTCTCTAAAGAATTTTTGGAATCGCAGGTTAAAGCTCTACCTCAAGATAAAGTTCCGGTAAAAGCTGGTCAGACGGTCGATGATTTCTTCAAAATGATCGAACCGGTTATGTTTGACCCTACCGTTATGGCTAAAAAAGTAAATCAGGCCGATGGAGTAGACCTCATCAAAACCTCAGCCAACAATTATTATGGTGACGGAGTTTCTCAGAAAGAAGTTGAAGCATTCTATGCTAAAATGAAAAACCCGAATGACTCCACTCCTATTATGTTTGGAATGAACAGTCGTTTGGTTAAAGAAAATAACCAGCTTGTAGAAAAGACATGGAAAGTAGGCGGACTTTATTCCCCTGCTATCGAACGTATTGTTGGATGGCTTGAAAAAGCGAAAGGTGTAGCCGAAAACGATGCTCAAAAGAAAGTAATAGACAAACTGGTTTCGTTCTATACAACAGGAGACCTTAAGACTTTTGACAGCTATGCTATAGCATGGGTTCAGGACTCATTATCAAGAGTCGATTTCGTGAATGGCTTCACAGAAAGTTACGGAGACCCTCTGGGTATGAAAGCGAGCTGGGAATCTACTGTTAATTTCAAGAATACTGAAGCAACCAAACGTACCGAGATTATCAGTACCAATGCTCAATGGTTTGAAGATCATTCTCCGGTAGACCCTCGTTTCCGTAAAGAAAAAGTAAAAGGAGTTACAGCTAAAGTGATCACAGTAGCACAACTCGGAGGCGATTGCTACCCATCTACCCCGATTGGTATCAACCTACCAAATTCCAACTGGATACGTAAAGATTACGGTTCGAAATCGGTTACCATTGAAAACATCATGGAAGCATACGACAAAGCAGCTGAACACAGCGGTTTCAGTGAAGAATTCGTATGGTCTAAAACCGAATTGGACTTATTACATAATTACGGATTCATCACAGACATTCTGCATACCGACCTACACGAAATTTTAGGTCATGGTTCTGGTCAATTATTGCCGGGAGTAGATCCTGATGCACTTAAAGCGTACGGATCGACAATAGAAGAAGCTCGCGCCGACTTATTCGGATTATACTATCTGGCTGATCCCAAGTTAGTAGAACTGGGTATCACTCCTGATGCCGAAGCCTTCAAAGCAGAATATTACCGCTATATGATGAATGGATTGATGACTCAGTTGACACGCATCGAACCCGGCAAAAATGTAGAAGAAGCACACATGCGCAACCGTCAGTTAATTGCTCGTTGGGCTTATGAAAAAGGGAAAGCCGACAAAGTGGTGGAATTCAAAGAACGTGACGGCAAAACATTTGTTGTGGTAAATGATTATGCAAAATTGCGTAACTTGTTTGGACAACTGCTTGCTGAAATTCAACGAGTAAAATCGGAAGGAGATTTCAACGGAGCAAAGAATCTGGTAGAAAACTTTGGCGTTAAGGTTGATCCTAAACTACATAGCGAAGTACTTACCCGCTATAAAGCACTTAATCTGAAGCCATACAAAGGATTTATCAATCCTGTATTCGAATTGGTTAAAGATAAAGATGGCAAAATTACGGATGTGAAGATTTCATATAAAGAAAACTATGTTGAACAAATGTTGAGATATTCTAAAGAATTCTCGGTATTGCCAACCTATAACGATTAAAAATCGGGAGTTTTTATCAATAAACTCACATAAAGGACAATAAAAACAGGCTGCTATATCATAATAGCAGCCTGTTTGATTATTAATAATAGCTTAAATCTTCACTTCATATTGCGCCGATGCCTGTTTAATTCTTCTTTAAGAGGAATAATACTTAGCGTCACAGATTTGTACAGTTTTTGAAATTCGAGATGATCATCTAACCTCACATTGCGCCGGACAAATTCATCAATACTCAAATCATCACTATACCCCTTAAATATAGAATCTTTGATTTTTCGGGCTTGTTGAACAGCAATCCCAAAGTGTTTCAAAGATGGAATAAGTAATAATGACCGGATTACTTCCGGCAATTCTTTATAATCTAAGGCTGTAGCAAAATCTTTTTCTTCGACAAAAGAAATCCACAATCTCACTTTTCCTAGCCCCTCAGCTGTAATACCTCCTATCGGTTTATAATTGAGATCGTACATATCTTCTCTTATCATCGAAACAGTACGGTTCAAATCATATTTTTCCCGTTCATAATATTTCTCGGCAGTATACTTATCACAGCTCGTTTCACTGCATATCTTTGCTATAGCAGCTGCTTTAAACTTTTCGACACAAAGCTTCACGTCTCCATTGTTTTCTTTAAGCATCTGCAATGCTTCAGACATGGGGATAGGCACAATCTGTCGAAGTTCTTTTATTTGAGTTTTATAATCGGTCATTTTCATTCGTAATTAAAGATTACAAATATAAGAAGGTATGTCAAGATAACGAAATTTCACTACCTTTGCTTTAAGGTTAGATATACGTGTATAAGCACAGACTACCTGAAATATAAACATTACATTTTGTTGATTATCAAACATTATGCTAAAATCATTATATATTAAGAATTATGCCTTGATAGATAGTCTGGAGATAGATTTTGAGTCGGGATTCTCTGTCATCACAGGAGAAACCGGAGCCGGAAAGTCTATTATTCTAGGTGCTCTTTCTCTTATTTTAGGACAAAGAGCAGATATCAAAGCTATCAAACAAGGTGAAAGCAAATGTATTATTGAAGGAACATTTGATGTAGCGGCTTATGACCTGAAAGATTTTTGCGAACAGGCCGGAATTGAGTATGATCCTCAGACTTATATATTACGACGCGAAATATTGTCATCGGGAAAATCCAGAGCATTTATCAATGACTCACCCGTATCTCTTACCGAACTGAAAGATCTGGGTGGCTTTCTTATAGATATTCATTCGCAGCATCAGAATCTGATGTTGGGTGATACACATTTCCAACTTCAAGTTATAGATTCTTTATCCGGAACAGGAACTTTATTAAAAGAATACAGACAAGCGTTCAGAATATACAAACAAGCAGAAAAATCATTACTTGATTTACAGGATCTAGCCGCTCAGAATAAAGCGGATGAGGACTATGTCAGATTTCAGCACGAAGCCTTGTCCGAAGCTAAATTAACAGAAGGAGAGCAAGACGAACTTGAAAAAGAGATGTCGACTCTCAATCACGCAGAAGACATAAAATCGGCTCTATATAAAATACACAATCTTTTATCGGATGATGATAAAGGGATTGTTGTATCTCTTAAAGAAGGATTAAATGCAGCAAACGGATTGGACGGAGTTTACTCGAATGCCGAATCTATCGCGCAAAGGCTAGAATCGGCGTATATAGACTTAAAAGATTTAAGCAGCGAAACCGAACGCTCCGCCGGCGATGTAGAATTCGATCCCGAAAGGCTGACCTTTATTGAAGAAAGACTGGATCAGCTATATTCCTTACAGCAAAAGCACAGAGTATCTTCAATCGCTGAACTGATTTCCATCTACGAAGAACTTACTATTAAACTGAGTAATATAGATTCATACGATCAGCAGATCGAAGAACTGGAAAAAGATTTACAGGCCAAACAGAATAAAATGCTCATTTGCGCCGAAAAGCTCAGTAAACAGCGCAAGTCAACAACCCCGAAGATAGAAAAGCAATTAATCGAAAAAATCACCTATCTGGGTATGCCTAATGTCCGCTTTGAATGCCGGATCACGGCTAAATCTCATCCAGACTCAACAGGAATAGATGATCTGCAATTCATGTTTTCTGCAAATAAGAATGTACCTTTGCAACCTGTTGCCGATGTAGCATCGGGCGGTGAAATATCGAGGGTTATGCTATGCCTCAAATCAATGATAGCAGGGGCAACAGCCTTACCAACCATTATTTTTGATGAAGTGGATACAGGTGTATCCGGTGAAGTAGCAGATAAAATGGGACAGATAATGAAAGAATTTGGCGGACAGATGCAGGTTATTGCGATCACTCATCTACCTCAAATAGCAGCCAAAGGTAAAGCCCATTATTTTGTTTATAAAGCGGATAGCCAAACCGAAACCACAACCAATCTGAAACGATTGAACGATAACGAACGGATTCAGGAGATCGCTCAAATGCTAAGTGGATCGAAAATAACAGATGCTGCCATCGAGAATGCAAAAGAAATGTTAGGAACAAAATGAGTAAAATAAAAAATACAGCAGAAAAAATATTAGGACGGAAATTAGATCCATCCGAAGGTCTCGGCATTGATGCAATAGTATCGGCTGAAGGTAAGTTAGAAACTAGTCTGCCGAATGATTTGAAAGACTTTTATCTACAGGTCGGAAAAATTCCATTATTTACCGATGGATTTGAATTTTTCGCACAGCCAAAACAAATATATATCAAAAGCAATAAGCTAGTATTTCTCGAAGAAAATCAGGCAATGCTTTCTTGGGCAGTAGATCTAGAAGATGCAGACAAGGAAGAAAATATCAAAGTATATCAGTCTCCTAATATCGGAGAATCTGAGAATAAGGTTGTCTGGTATCCCGAAACGTTACGGCTAACCGAGTTTCTCGAAATGATTATGTATTATCAGGCAGCCAGCGGAGATACCGATCTGCAAAAGAAAACCAAAGGAGGGTATCCTTACGGATTTGTTTCTTACAAAAGCGATGTAAAGGAAAACGAGCTTTGGGAATCGTTCGAAAAGGATCTATCCGATAATTGGGAAAAAGTGGTTGATAATAACGGACTCATGATCTATTATTCACCCGATGCTTTACTCTTATATTATACCGTTCAGGATCTGGATACTGATGTCGATGATCTCATATACATCAATACACGCAAAGAGAATACTTTATCAGATTTCAGAGACAAATATGGTTTCGAGGATGTAAATTAAGGTCTAAAAGTAAATTTATACATAAAGCTAAATGAAAGAAAAAGAAATGATTTTCGGTATACGTGCTGTTATTGAAGCAGTAGAAGCCGGAAAGGAAATAGATAAAGTGATTGTCAAGCGCGAATTGTCGGGAGATTTATTCAAAGAGCTTTCAACAGTTCTGGCTGCTCATAATATCCCGATGCAGAAAGTGCCTATCGCACGTATTGATAAGTTTACCCGTAAAAATCATCAGGGAGTTATTGCTTTTCTTTCGGCTATCACATACGAAAGAATCGAAGATATTATCCCTTTCTTATACGAACAAGGTAAAAATCCGTTTATAGTTGTACTTGACGGATTGACCGATGTCCGAAATTTCGGCGCGATAGCACGTACTTGCGAAGTTGCCGGAGTAGATGCGATTGTTATTCCTGCACGTGGGAGTGTAACCGTTAATGCCGATGCAGTAAAAACCTCTGCAGGAGCATTGCTTAAAATTCCTGTATGTAAAGAACAAAATCTGGGAGAAGCCTTGCATTTCTTACAAAACAGTGGAATAAAATTGGTAGCCGCTACAGAAAAAGGAGCCAATGTATATACCAATGTTGATTACACAGGCCCTGTAGCTATCGTAATGGGTGCTGAAGATACCGGTGTATCTCACGAAAACCTTCGGATCTGCGATGAGCTGGTAAAAATACCTCAATTCGGAACAATAGAATCGCTGAATGTTTCGGTGGCAGCAGGGGTACTTATCTATGAAGTTATACGTCAGAAAAATATACAATAAATTCAAAATACAATGAAGAAAGTAATATCGACCAATAATGCTCCGGCTGCAATCGGACCATACAGCCAAGCTATAGAAGTAAATGGTACAATATATGCATCAGGACAGATTCCTATCAATCCGGCTACCGGAGAATTTGTATCAGGAGGTATCAAAGAACAAACCGAACAGGTGTTCAAGAATATCAAAGCTATCTTGAGTGAAGCAGGATTATCTACCGATAATATCGTTAAAACAACCGTCTTACTTGCCGATATAGCAGACTTTACTGCCATGAACGAAGTGTATGCAGCCCAATTCAGCGGAACGTTTCCTGCCCGCTCTGCTTTCGCAGTAAAAGATCTCCCAAAAGGAGCTTTGATAGAAATAGAAGTTATTGCTGTCTGATAAGAATATGATAAAAACCATTTGTAATTTAATCTGGCTCGTATTCGGAGGCTTTGCTATAGCTCTCGAGTATATTTTCGGCAGTTTGGCGTTAATGGTGACTATTGTAGGCATACCATTCGGGTTGCAAACCCTAAAACTGGGAATACTGGCCATCTGGCCTTTCGGAAGCCGTGTAGTGACTACCGAGAACTCATCGGGATGCCTCAATACAATTATGAATGTGATATGGATTATATTCGGAGGCTTTTGGATTGCCTTATCACATATCGTATTGGGTGTACTGCTGTGCATAACCATTATAGGCATTCCATTCGGAAGGCAGCATTTTAAATTTATAAAGCTCGCTTTCTTCCCATTCGGAAAACAAGTCGTTGATGCCTGACTTTCAGAATTAAAATATACAGGTTAAAGCCTCTTCATAAAAGAAGAGGCTTTCTTTTTACCACCTCGATATAAAAAAATTATATAAGAGATAGATAACCGCCGGAGATATTCATTTCGATACTTCGGAATAAAGCATTATTTTTGTAAAAAAAATTAAAGAGGGATTATCGTATGAGAAAGATAAAGAGCTTATTATTCGTTTTATTGGTTTTCGTACCACTAATCAGTTACGGACAATTTGTCGGGATAGGAGGACAATATTCGGAAAAGTCTGATGGACAATTTGTTTTCAGCGGGTCATTTCCAACTTATCATCCGGCTCATAACAAACTTAATTCTTTTGTTTCGAGCGGACTTGAGTTCACCACATCGGGCGGAGCAAAGATGAGTGGTCTTCATCTGAAACCAATACAGATAAGCACCTTTTTTTCAGAAGATTTTTTCAATAATACACCATTCACTCTTTTACTCGGTGTAGATGGCGGATACTTGTTCGACTTTCGTCACGATCGTAAAAACGCAATAACAGTCACCCCGAATTTATACTTCGATTATAAATTCTTTTTTGTGAAAGCAGGATACGATTTTGATGTCAGCCACGGTAGAAGCCAGTACTTTGTGAGAGCAGGAGTATGTATCGGAATGGGGAGCCTAAAAATGTTTGGCAACACCAAAATCTGGTAAAAAAAACAGCGGACAATTAATTAGCAGGGCCTTGAACCCTAGTTTAAACATTAAAGATGGCGAGGAGGTCATCAATCGAGTATGAAAATAGCAGCTCTCGTTTCAGGAGGAGTAGACAGTTCGGTTGTAGTACACCAACTGAAAGAACAAGGTTACGATCCGACCATTTTCTATATACGTATAGGAATGGAGGACAAAGACGGGTATATCGATTGCCCTGCAGAAGAAGATATTGAGATAACATCTTACATTGCAAAAAAATACGGTTGTAAATTTGAAATAGTATCCCTGCATGAAGAGTACTGGGAGAATGTCGTAAACTATACCATAGAAGCCGTAAAACGGGGTTTGACACCCAATCCGGATATGATGTGCAATAAAATGATCAAATTTGGATGTTTCGAACAAAACTGGGGACATGAGTTTGATAAAATCGCTACCGGCCATTATGCTACAACAACAGAGCTGGACGGAAAAAGCTGGTTGTCAACAGCAGCCGATCATGTCAAAGATCAAACCTATTTCCTAGGACAGATCAACTATATGCAGGTATCGAAACTCATGTTTCCGATAGGACATCTTCAAAAAAGTGAAGTAAGAGCTATTGCTGCCCAGCAGGGACTACCTTCGGCTATGCGAAAAGACAGTCAGGGTATCTGCTTTCTTGGAAAAATCAATTATAATGATTTTATAGGTCGTTATCTGGGCGAACGTCCGGGAAAAATAGTCGAACTCGAAACAGGCAAAGTATTAGGCAAACACAACGGATACTGGTTTCACACTATCGGGCAGCGCAAAGGACTAGGTCTGAGCGGAGGACCTTGGTTTGTGATCAAAAAAGATATAAAGAGAAATATTATTTATGTATCGAATGGGTATAATCCCGAAACACAATACGGAAAAGTAGTAAATCTTGGAGGTTTTTCATTCATTACAGAAGATATATGGGGCGATTTTGAAGGTACTAAAGATATTACATTCAAAGTACGCCATACTCCGGAGTTTACATCAGGCAGGATCGAAAAGATCGGCGATATATACCGTATATATTCTGATGATAAGATACAAGGAATAGCAGCCGGACAATTCGGTGTCGTTTATGACAAAGATTCTAAACTTTGTCTGGGCAGCGGTGTTATAGCTGATGAGACAGCCGAATAAATTAGACAAAACAGAAACGTATATTTATGGTGTATAGGTATGGAAAAACTACCTGATTTTTGGCAAAATATTCAATTCGTAGATATAATTGAATTTATCGGAACTTTTGCGTTTGCCATTAGTGGTATTCGTCTTGCTTCCGCTAAAAAGTTCGACTGGTTCGGTGCTCTTGTCGTAGGTTTGGTTACGGCTATCGGAGGTGGTACTCTGCGTGATCTGCTTTTGGGGCTGACTCCTTTTTGGTTATTATCGAGCGTATATCTTTGGTGTACTGTTTTTGCTTTGTTTTTTGTAATAGTATTCCGAAAGTTTTTGGTAAAACTAAACAATACATTTTTCTGGTTCGACAGCATCGGATTAGGTCTCTTTGTGGTTGTCGGTTCCGAAAAAGCCTTCTCATTGGGTTACGAATGGTGGGTCGTCATTATTATGGGTACAATAACAGGAGTCGTCGGAGGTATTATCCGCGATATACTGATCAATGAAATACCTATCATATTCACTCAGGAACTATACGCTGTAGCTTGTATTTTAGGAGCAGGACTATTCTGTTTTTTGAATTATATTGGGGTAAATATGTCTGTCATTCAGATAGCCAGCGCCCTATTTGTTTTTGTGATCCGTATCGTGGCAACCCGCTATCAATGGAGATTGCCGATACTTAAAGGAGAGGATTAGCGATTGTGTTAAATCACACTGTTAAAAACATTACAAATATCTATATCTAGATAATAATTATCTATTTGATTTATCAAAAGTGAATTTGTAAGTTTGTACTCAGATAACAAACAAATATTAAAATTTAAAATTACAAAATCATGGCAGTATTAGTAGGAAAAAAAGCTCCTGTATTTTCAACCGGCGCAGTTATAAACGGAAACGAAATTGTTGAAAAATTTTCTTTGGAGCAGTTCATCGGTAAAAAATATGTATTATTTTTCTTTTACCCTGCGGATTTTACATTCGTTTGCCCAACTGAACTAATCGCATTCCAAGAACAAATCGCAGAATTCGAATCTCGTAATGTAGCTGTTGTTGGTGCATCTGTCGACTCTGCATTTTCTCACTGGAAATGGCTTCAGACACCTCAAAACGAAGGTGGTATCAAAGGCGTTAAATATCCTATCATTGCAGACCAAACTCTATTGATTTCTAAAAATTTCGATGTATTGGCTGGCGATTTCGACTATAACGAAGAAGGCGAAGACGTATTCGTTGGAACACCTCAGGCTTACCGCGGATTATTCCTTATCGACAAAGAAGGTATCGTTCGTCACCAAGTTGTAAATGATATGCCTCTTGGACGTAGCGTTGAAGAAGCAATCCGTGTAGTAGATGCTTTGCAATTCACAGAACAATACGGTGAAGTTTGTCCTGCAAACTGGAAAAAAGGTAAAGAAGGTTTAAAAGCTACTCAAGAAGGAATTTCAGACTATCTTGCTCATTCTCACTAATAGTCAGATCTTTCTAAAACTATAAAAAAAAAGTGACCTAGATTTAGGTCACTTTTTTTTTATCTATAGTAAAAGAGTTCTTTAAATGGTTGGTATCTGATGAGACAATCTGAAAATGTGATAATAAGGTAACAACGCAAAAAGTGTATTTTCAGTGTTACCTTTGTTACCTTTTCGGGGATTCTGTAGGGGCGAATAATTATTCGCCCGGTATCTACAAGCGAAAGGTTTTTGACTCTACGGGCAGGTGAAGTTCCGAAATAGGTAAGAAGTAACAGACCAAAGTGTGCATAAAGACTGTTACCTTTGTAACCTTTTCGGAAAATTTAAAATGAGCATTTGATTATTGTTTATTGATAACTGTCAACTGATTTAAATGTTACCTTTTGCTTTCCTTGATGATATCAAAATTGATTATTCGGACTTAGATTCGCTTCAATCGTAATTTTTGTTTTAATTTTGTTCTTACAGTCTAGAGCTGTTTACTAATATACAAATAGGTCTGCGACCTCAATACGAAAGATATTATGGGTAATTATGGTTTTATAAAAGTAGCTGCAGCGACACCCCGACTTAGGGTTGCTGACTGCATTTTCAATACATCTGAAATCTTAGACACAATAAATAAAGCTAAAAAATCGGGTGTCAAAGCCATTGTTTTTCCCGAAACTTGCATAACCGGATATACGGCTAATGACTTGTTCCACCAACGGTTACTTATTGATGGTGTGACAGATTCTATCGAACGGATCAAAAGAGAACTAGCAGAATCTGACATTATAACAATCATAGGTGCACCTATTGAAATATCAAATAGGTTATACAATGTCGGTATAGTTATTCATAGGGGCGAAATTTTGGGGATAGTACCCAAAACGTTCCTACCGAACTACAATGAATTTTATGATAAACGCTGGTTTTCTTCGGCTCGTGAGTTGATCCAATCAACCGTTGAACTTTGTGGACAAAACATACCTGTGGGAACAGACTTGATATTCAAAACCAAAGATTTCAGTTTTGCCATAGAGCTCTGTGAAGATCTCTGGACTCCGATTCCTCCTTCTTCGATACATTCGTTATATGGGGCTGAAGTTATATTTAATCTTTCGGCAAGTAACGAAACTATCGGAAAGAACGAATACCGCCGATTATTGGTCAGCCAGCAATCAGCCCGTTGTATTGCAGGTTATGTTTATGCAGCAGCAGGGAACGGCGAATCGACGACCGATCTTGTATTTTCGGGCAGCAGCATGATTGCCGAAAACGGAAGCATACTCACCAATACCGAACGTTTTAGTTTCGATTCACAACTGTGTATTGCTGATATTGATATAGACAGATTAAGATACGACCGACTGAAAAACAAATCGTTTTCGACATCAGAATACAGGCAGCTCGATAATACCCGATACCGTACTATTCATATAGATACAATCAGTACGGATGACAAATCAGATTATACTCCTGATAGGTTTATCAACCCTACCCCATTTATTCCCTCGGCTGAAAATTTTGATGCCAGATGTTCCGAAATATTCTCTATTCAGGTCGGAGGTTTAGCTAAACGTTTGTTACACACCAATATCAAAACAGCAGTAATAGGTGTATCGGGAGGACTGGATTCTACTTTGGCTTTATTAGTTACCGCTAAAGCTTTCGATAAACTGAATATTCCTCGTGAAAATATATACGGTATCACTATGCCCGGATTCGGAACTACCGACCGTACTTATAATAACGCCATTGAATTGATGAAATCACTGGGGGTTTCCATCCGTGAGATATCTATAAAAGATGCTGTCATACAACATTTCAAAGATATTGATCACGATGAAAATATTCATGATATAACATACGAAAATTCTCAGGCTAGAGAACGCACACAGATATTGATGGATTATGCCAACAAAGTAAACGGGCTCGTTATAGGTACAGGAGACCTTTCGGAATTGGCTTTGGGCTGGTGCACATACAATGGCGATCATATGTCGATGTACGCTGTAAACACAAGTATACCCAAAACGCTGGTAAAAACATTGGTAAGATGGATATCGGAAAAACAAATGGACAATTCATCTCAAGCAATTCTTGTCGACATACTTGATACACCTGTAAGTCCTGAATTATTGCCTGCCGGAGAGAATGGTGAGATACTTCAGATAACAGAAGATACTGTTGGCCCTTATATTTTGCATGACTTCTTCTTATACAACATGTTACGATTCGGATATGAGCCACGCAAGATTTATTTTCTGGCTAAAACAGCATTTTCGGGGCAATATGAAGAATCGGTTATACTAAAATGGCTCAGAACTTTTTACTGGCGTTTTTTCTCTCAACAATTCAAACGGAATTGTATACCGGATGGGCCTAAAGTCGGATCCATAAACCTTTCACCTCGTGGCGATTGGCGTATGGTTAGTGATGCATCTATTGCCTTATGGATACAGCAATTAGAAACTATGCAATAGTTGCATACACAACAAACTGTTGATAACCAGATAGTTATTTTAAGATAGTTTCTTTTGAAACTAAAATAATATTAATACATTTGCAGCCCAAAGGTCGTGAACCTCTTTGTTGCTCCGGCAACTAAAGTTGATTGTATTAAACAAGAGTCTCATAAAACTCTATCAATTATTTATTTTAGATTTCATGAATAAAACTAAACTTATAGCAATTGCTATAGCTTCTAATATCTCAGCCAGCGTTTTGGCAGGAGGTCTTTTAACTAATACTAATCAGAGTGCACACTTCTTACGTAATCCGTCGAGAGACGCCTCTACTGAGATAGATGCTGTTTATACTAATCCTGCGGGATTAATAAAACTGAGTGATGGCTTTCACTTCTCATTTACTAATCAGAGTGCATTCCAGACCAGAACTATAACTTCAACTGCAGATGTTTTCAAACTAAATGGAGGGTCTGCAACTCGCGAATTTGAAGGAAAAGCATCTGCACCTATTATTCCGAGTTTTCAGGGAGCATATAAGAAAGGACGCTGGGTTCTATCAGGCAGCTTTGCTGTTTCAGGAGGAGGAGGTAAAGCAACTTTTGATAACGGATTGCCTTCATTCGAAGCAATGCTGGGATCAACAACTGCATTACTGCCTATGGCAAACCCAAACTATACGGCAACCGCCTATAAAATGGATCAGCATATGAAGGGATCTAACTTTATATTTGGTGGACAGCTAGGGGGTACTTACGAGATCAACAAGATGTTTTCGGCTTATGTAGGGTTCAGACTTAATATTGTAAAGAATAAATACGAAGGATACATAAAAGGGTTTCAGGTAGAACCGGTAGGAATCAATACAAATGCGATCTATTCAGCCATAACCAAGGGCTTAAATGACCAGATACAGGGCTTAATAGCCTCTGGACAAGCTGTCCCTGATCAATTAGCGACAGCATACAAGGGAGCAGCATTTGCCACAATGGCTTCTTCCGAAAATGGTATCAACCTCGAAAGCACGCAAAATGGTTGGGGAGTAGCTCCAATTCTAGGGTTCAACTTCAATCACGATAAGCTCAATATTGGAGTTAAATATGAATTCAAGACAGCTCTAGATGTTGAGAATGACACAAAAGTCGATGACACCGGCATGTTTGGAGATGGAGTAAATACAGCTCACGATATTCCTGCATTATTGACTGTGGGCGCATCGTATCAGATTACTCCCAAACTATTGGCAAGTGTAGGCTATCACCATTTCTTTGATTCAAATGCAAAGATGCAAGATAATAAACAAAAGTATGCAGGTTCAACGAATGAATATCTTGCCGGATTAGAATACCGTATCGACAGAATGTTTCTGATAAGTGCCGGAGGACAGATTACACGATATGGAGTTGAGGACAGTTATCAAAAAGACTTGAGCTTTTCATGTAATTCCTATTCTTTGGGACTTGGTGGAGCTGTTAACGTTTCTCCTACTGTAAGAATCAATATTGGTTATTTTTGGACAAACTATTCTGATTATTCAAAAACTCCTGGTGGAGGAACTAATAAAGATGTCTTCTCCAGAACAAACAAAGTATTTGGAGCAGGGGTAGACTTCTCATTTTAACCTTCTTACATATCATAACTAAAAAAAACTGCCAATGGCAGTTTTTTTTAGTTATAGACCTTTCTAAAATGTAAAGAAAGTAACTAGCTTTGCAGCGAATTAGAACAACAACGACTAGAACGGCAGATTACATTATATCGTATTATAATCTGATTTTCTTTATTTTATGGAACAAAGAACAAAAAATTATTTTGTAAAGTCATTCTTAGCTATAGCGATAGCAATAGGGGTATTCTTCGGACTAAAACAGATACTTCCCAAGAATATATTCACTGATAACAAGAAAGACAGTGATGGCATTGTCATAGATAGTCTTGCACTGGCTGCAATTGCAGATAGTGCGATGATTGTTGATGCTACCCTCCCTGATTCGATCAAGGAAGATTCATTGGCAAACAGAGTGCATATATCAATATCCGATGACAGTGAGGGACTTGGCAACCTCTCATCATTCTATGAAAAGCTATACCAACTTGAAACAAACGGAAAAGGTAAAGTTAGAATAGCCTATTTCGGTGATTCAATGACAGACGGAGACCTTATAGTACAAGATATCCGTCAAGCCTACCAGAGTCGATACGGAGGCAAAGGAGTTGGATTCGTGGGAATTACGTCCTTATCTGCTTCAGCGAGAGGGACAATCAGCCATCAGTATTCAAAAGACTGGAAAACCCAATCATGTCTGACCGTTAAGAAGCCAACCCGCCCGTTTGGGGTAGACGGACAAGTCTTTTTTGCTGCTCCAGCTGGAACATCCTGGGTAAAATATACAGCATCGAATCAAGATAATATATCAATGTTATACAATCCTGTACTATTCTATGGAAGTTCGGGCAACAAGGATGCTCGAATCAGAGTGACCACAGGCAATAAAGACTCTGTACCCGAATACAAATTAAATACAGATAGAACTCTGAATACATGCAATCTCGGCAATACAGGAAAGACTCTGAAAATCGCATTCGAAAAAGCTGATTCCATTCCATTCTATGGAGTAAACTTCGATGACGGAAAAGGTGTACACGTAGATAATTTCTCCATTAGAGGAAATTCAGGATTACCGCTATCTTTGTATAACAAAAGCCTTATGAATGCATTGGATGAAACTTTAAATTACGATCTCATCGTTTTGCAATACGGAACCAATGTTCTCGGATATGGAACCTCTGATTACAGTTGGTACGAAAATAAAATGATCTCAGTAGTTAATCACCTGAGAAACTGTTTTCCGAAAGCCGACATACTAATCGTATCAGTTGGAGACCGAGCTAAAAAAGTGGATATGGATATGAAAAGCGATAAAGCAGTTCCGCCATTAGTCAAAGCTCAACGTAATTGCGCCCATGAAGTCTATGCCGGATTTATAGACCTCCAGTCTTTGATGGGAGGAGACGGGTCAATGGTAAACTGGGTTAACGAAGGTTACGCCAATAAAGATTATACTCACTTTAATGCCAAAGGAGCCCGAAAAATAAGCACTTTGCTATACCATGAATTAGATAAAGGCTACTCTGAATACAAGAAAATGAAATAGAACACCATAATTGATTGATGATATTAAAAAGAGCCATACTACTATTTATTATATCCGCATTTTTTCATGGATTAGTATTCGCTGAAAACGGGATAGAGTCCTCTGGTAATGATTTTCATAATTACCAGCAGCTAAAACCACTCTTTGAAAAACTGTACAAACTCGAACATAATAAATCGGGTAAAGTCAATATTGTACATATAGGCGATTCTCACATACAGGCGGATCTGTTCACCAATACCATACGGCAGGCTCTTCAATCACGCTTCGGAAACGGTGGATATGGATTCTGTTTTCCATATTCACTTGCAAAAACTAACGGAACGGGCTATACCAAATTCTCATCTAATGCCGTCTGGAATAACCGCCGGAATATTTTTCCGATTACCGATGTTTCCATCGGCTTGAGCGGTATAGGTTTTTATACAAACAAAGCAAATGCCAGCCTCCAATTAGAGGTAAATCCGCTGTATGCTTTCAATAAGATAAAAGTCCTATCGACATCTCGCGAAACTAATTTCGAAGTCTCATTCACCGATGAACCCCAGGAAAAACGAGAACATATTCATCCTGTGACTAAAGAAGACTTATCCGAATCGGAAGTAAAAATCCATACCGTGAAAACAGGCGAAACCCTGTACCGAATCGCATTAAACAATCACACAACCATAGAACAGTTGAAAGCTTGGAATGACCTCAAGTCAAGTACAATAAAGAAAGGAATGGTACTCGTAGTCTCAGAAAAGGCTAAACCAACAAGATCAGTCCCCAAAACAGATAACCGAAAACCCGAAACAATTACATCTCAAGCCGGGAAATACTATATAGAAGCCAAAGATTCTATTCTATCCAATACCGCATATATTACATCAAAGAGTAAAGTGACAGAATCCAACTTAAGCGGCATAGTAATCGAGAACGATAAGCCGGGCATTATCTATCATACTATCGGAGTAAATGGAGCGAAGCTGTCTGATTACAATAAGTACCCCCTGTTTTTTAAACAATTACCGATACTCCACCCAGATCTTGTCATTATCTCTCTGGGCACCAATGAGTCTTTCGGTAAATGGTCGACTCCATACTATATGGATCAGCTAAACCAGTTGGTACAAAGTATTCGATACGAAAATCCATCTGCAATCATACTCGTAACCACACCGCCTCCATCGCTGTTCAGAAGAAGTACCCCCAACGACTTTATCGAAGATTACAGAGACGCAATGATGCAATCGAACGACTACGTTGTTTGGGATTTGCTCTCGAAACTGGGAGGAATAGAGGCTCCCCTCAACAATAACCTATCCGGAAATATGGCAAGAGACAGAGTTCACTACACCAAAGACGGATACGAAGAACAAGGCATATTATTCGCAACGGACTTTCTAAAAGCTTACGACCAATACATCAAAAACAGAGTAAAATAGAATGCTATCAACCTACCTAGAACCGATATTATCATATTTCACACCGGATCTTGTTACATCATGGTTTAAATATGACCCGAAAAATCCTATGCTTTTCAGCAGTGCGTTATTTCTCGGCTTCTTCCTTGTCTTTTACTTCATATACATATTTACCCGCAACTATAAGCATTTCAGAACAGGATATGTAATCCTCTTTTCTTTATTCTACTATTACAAGGCCGGAGGCGAATACGTTATATTACTTGTATTCTCGGCTTTGATCAACTATATTCTGTCCGAAACAATGGACTTGTCAAGAAAAAAGGTAACACGTAAACTTGTCCTTTCGTTTACCGTTATCTTAAATCTGGGAGTTCTGGCATATTATAAGTACACAAATTTCTTTATTGACAATATAAATACCGTATTTCACAAGGACTTTCTGCCACAGCATATTATGCTGCCAATCGGTATCTCATTTTTCACATTTCAGGCAATCAGCTATTCAGTAGACCTCTATCACAAAAAACTAAGGCCGGCGGCTAATGTCTTTGACTTTGCATTCTATCTTTGCTTCTTTCCCCAGTTGGTAGCAGGTCCGATAGTGAGGGCAAAAGACTTTTTACCTCAAGCACTACGAAAAATAACTCTATCGAAAGAAGATGCCAGCTTCGCTTTATTCCTTATCATAAGCGGACTTATTAAAAAGTCAGTGATCTCGGACTTCATTTCAATCAATTTTGTAGATCGGATATTCAGCAGTCCTCTAACCTATACTCCATTCGAGTCTTTAATGGCAGCATATGGATATACATTACAAATATTCTGCGACTTTTCGGGATATTCAGATATGGCTATTGGCATAGCCTTACTGATGGGCTTTAAACTGCCCGAGAACTTTCACACTCCTTATAAATCGACTTCCGTTACCGAATTCTGGAAACGATGGCACATATCCCTTTCATCGTGGCTGAGAGATTATCTATACATCCCTTTGGGAGGAAACCGCAAGGGGAAAATCCGAACTTACATCAATCTGTTCCTGACTATGCTTATAGGCGGCCTATGGCATGGAGCTGCATGGAAATATATCGCATGGGGGGCATTGCATGGAGGCGCATTAGCTGTAGAACGACTATGTAAGCAATTTTTTAAACTACCGGAAAAGAATATTCTCGTAAATCTTATTTGCGGGATACTAACCTTCCACTTTGTAACATTCTGCTGGATTTTCTTTAAGGCTGATTCATATCAGACCGCAATAGATTTAATCACAAATATATCACACCTAGAGTTTATTCCAGAAGAATGGCTTGTTATTATAGATGGATACCGCAATGTATTTATTGTAATAGCTATCGGGTATCTGCTACACTTTGTTCCCGAGAAGTTCACTAAACTGGTACAAACAGGATTTGAAAAACTTCCTTTTATCGGAAAAGCAATTATTATCGGAGTTGTTTTCTGGCTGGTATACGTGACCGCTTCCAGCGAAACTCAACCATTTATCTATTTTCAATTTTAAGCGCCTGTTATTTCATCAATAAATCAACGATTTAACTCTAAAAGGTAACAAAGGTAATAGCCTTTATGCACACTTTGCTCTGTTACTTCTTACCAATTTCGGAACTTCACCTGCCCATAGAGTCAAAACCTTTCGCTTGTAGATACCGGGAGAATAATTATTCGCCCCTACAGAATCCCCGAAAAGGTTACAAAGGTTACACTGAAAATATACTTTTTGCATTGTTACCTTATTGGCACATTTTCAGATTGTCTCATCAGATACCAACCATTTAAAGAACGCTTTTACTATAGATAAAAAAGACAAAAGAGACTGTCAGCCTAGATAAAATCCCAAAGAGGTATCACCCCCTTATTTAACAACACATGACACAATTTTCCGCTCAAAAAGTCTAACTATAATTAAGTTATAAGCTATCTTTGCAATGTTGTTTTGTTCCTCTTCGGGTAACTTTATCTCTACTCCCGAAACGGATGCAAAAGGGTAATCGGGTGAAAATCCCGGACAGACCCGCTACTGTAAGCTAAACCTAGAAATAATAAAGGTAAAAGCAAGTCAGAAAACCTGCAAAACGACTCCAATCAGACAGCTTTCGAGGGATAAAGCTTAAGATAGAATCTTCGATTTCTTTCTCTTCAAACTCCCATTCAGAAAGCTGGAATGATTATTTATAAATAAAAATTCTAAGCAACTGTAATGAAGTTTTACCATATTCTCCCGCTTGTTATCATACAAAGTTATGCTTTATCTGCCGTCGGTCAGGTTAAAGACTCTATCGGTACCCAGCACATTCAAGAAGTAGAAGTTTCGGCTAAGCTACATCCTTCGATGACCCTGTCGAGTAATCCGGTGCAAACCTTCTCCGGCTCAACCATAGACAAGGTTGGTATTCTTTCAGTTGCGGATGCTGTACGCCGCTTTTCGGGTGTGGTTGTAAAAGATTTTGGAGGAATAGGAGGAATGAAAACCATTGCTGTAAGAGGTGTAGGCTCAGAACACACTGCTGTCTTATACGATGGTATGGCTGTGAGTAATGCACAATCGGGACAAATAGATATAGGTAAATTCTCCCTTGATAATGTAGAAATGATATCCTTGACGATAGGACAGTCCGACGATATATTCCGTACCGCACGCTCATTGGGAGCCGTTGGAGTATTAGATATACAAACCTCAACACCTCAGTTTAAGCAAAAAGATTATTCGGCAAAAGTACAGCTGCGCGCCGGATCGTGGGGACAATTTAATCCATATGTGTATTATGCTCATAAATTGGGCAATAAATTTACACTGTCACTTGACGGAAGCTGGCAAAGAGCCGACGGACGATACAGATTTGAGATGGATAATATATCCGAAAAATATAAGGGAAAAAGAAATAACACTGATGTTGATATTAAACGGACAGAACTCAATCTGTTTGGCAATCTCACAGAAAAGCAAAAGCTATCTTTTAAACTTTACTACTTCGACTCGGAACGGGGATTACCAGGTGGAGTAGTCATATATTCTGATCAGAAAAACGGAGAACGGCTCTGGGACAAAGATTTTTTCACTCAAGCCAAATATCTTAATTACCTGAATGATAAATTCGACTTACAGGTACAAGCCAAATATACTCATACATGGACTAAATATATTGACAAAAACCCTAAGCAGCCTAATGGCGAATTAATGAATAAGTACATCCAGAATGAACTGTATGTAACTGGTACCCTACTCTACAATCTCAGTAAGAACATATCTTTTTCTTTAGCAGAAGATATCAGCTATGGGCATTTGAGTGCCAATCTTCCTAAATTTGCTTATCCCGACAGGTACACTTCACTGTCTGCTCTTTCTGGAAAATATCAAGACGACAGATTAACTGTAGTCGGAAAACTCTTAGGGACATATGTATCCGAAGATGTAGAAAACGGATTAGCAGCAAGTGATAAAAAAAGGTTATCACCATCGGTCAGTCTCTCGTACAAATTACTGGATGAAACCAATTTGCGGGTAAGGGCTTCTTATAAAGATATATTCAGAGTACCGTCCTTTAACGATTTATATTATACAAACTCAGGAAATTCGTCTCTCAAACCTGAGAAAACCAAACAGTACAATATCGGACTAACATGGTCTGAGTCATTCTCTGACTTGTTTAGTTTCTTGTCTGTTACAACGGATTTTTACCACAATACAGTAAAAGATAAAATTATCATTTACCCTTCTTCATTCAATCCGAAGTCTGTAAATTTGGGAAAAGTCATCATCGATGGTTTCGACATAAATGTAAACACAAGAATGGACTTTAATACTAAAGTAAACCTTCAATTATCGGGAAGCTATACATATCAGCATGCAATAGACAAAACCAATGCCGAAGATAAAAACTACAAAGACCAGATACCTTATACCCCTCGTCATTCGGGAGCCGGATCGGCAAGTCTTGAAAACCCATTTTTGAATATTTCTTATTCTATAGTACTTAGCGGAAAAACATATTCTCTGCCCCAGAATATTGATAGTAACAAAATCAGTCCATATCTCGATCAGACAATATCGGTGAACAAATCATTCAATATAGGAATGGTATCAATGCGGGCTCAAGCCGACATTTCGAATCTGGCAAACAAAATCTATTATATTATGGACGGATATCCTATGCCGGGGCGTGCATATCGTTTCACGTTGAGAATGAACTTCTAAGGATATCAACCTATCAATATAGAAAACAAAAAGGTCCTTGAAAATAATTCAAGGACTTTTTTGTGAGAAGATATAAAACCTTTTAAGTAAACAAAAGTATTTAATCATTTGTTTCCAAGTTATAGCAAACTAAGGTGTTATACTTGCCAAAGTAATAAATAGGTCTATGACCTTATTTCCAGAGAGGAGTCGGATATTCACCTTTATCAACTAAGCCCTGAAGTTTTGCAACTACAGAGTCTCTGTCTTCAGCATAAGTAACTCCAAACCACTTAGAAGTAGTATCAAGCACTTTTACATCCGCTGTTTTATTAGTAATCAAATGGTCAACCATCAATGGTATAAAATATTCAGCTTTCAGGTTACTTTGGTTCAATTCAAGGAATTTCACAAAGTACTCAGCCGAATATTGGAAATACTCAGGAGTAAATCCCCACATATTCATAGATACCGGAGTATTTTCAGGTAATTCATACCAATAGTCTTCTGCATCTTTGTATTGGATTTTGCCATCTTTACGTTCGATATGAGTTCTTTCAACCACACTGGTCAGGAAACCATCTTTATCTGTTTCGCAAACACCACGCGCAACAGCTCCACTTTCCGAAAGAGTATTACACAAACGGTATCCAACCATACAATAATGATTTTTACAGCCATCGAGATCTTTCAGAAAATTTGCTAAAGTCTGAAAACCGTCACGGCCATAAAAGTCATCGGCATTGATTACGGCAAAAGGTTCTTTGATAACATCCTTACCCATCAATACGGCATGATTTGTTCCCCATGGCTTAACACGGTCGGGGTGTACGGTAAATCCTTCGGGTAAATCGGTCAGCTCTTGAAAAACTACCTCTACCTCAATATGTTTGTCATATTTAGATGCAACTTTTTCAACAAATTCTTTTTCGAATGATTTGCGAATAACAAATACTAGCTTACCGAATCCGCTTTGAATAGCATCATAGATTGAGTAATCCATGATTGTTTCGCCATTAGGACCTAATCCGTCTAATTGTTTCAGACCTCCATAGCGACTACCCATTCCGGCAGCCAGAACAAATAATGTTGGTTTCATATGGTTTAGTTTCATTAAATTTAGATGAGTCACAAAGTTAACTTTTTTGCAAGAAAAGATCGTCCTTTTCTACAAAAAGGAGTAAAAAGATTCGGTTGGAGAATAAAGAAACAGACATATCTGCTCCTTTTCTAATAAGATCTAAAGTACGGCTGAGGCCTTAAGTCAAAATATTCAAGGTAAAATTCAATGATTATATATTAATTTAATACCTTTGCTCCGCACATTAAGAGTTTTGAAATTTACAAACATGAATAACCCTAACACTAACGATCTGATATATTTAGATCGAAATGAATACAGCTACGAAATATCTCCGGATGTAGCTAAAGTACTGAAAGATTTTAACCCTCAGGAATTATGTACTTATACCCGCTGTTTTCAGAACGGAATAAAAAGTGAACTATCTCAATACATCGGAGACATGTACGGGGTGGCAGAACAGAATGTTGTTTTAGGCTATGGCGGCGAAGATATTCTGAAAGGTGTTATACATTGTTTCTTAAGTCAGGGACATCAGCAGCGCAAAATGCTTATCCCCACATTTTCGTGGTGGTACTATAAATCGATAGCCGAAGAAGTTAACGGCATGACCATAATGTATCCTCTTTATGAAGATGGATACGACTTCAAATACAATATTCCCGAAATAAAAAAGATAGCTGCTCAGGAAAATCCTGATTTAGTTCTTCTGGCAAGTCCCAACAACCCGACAGGTAACTCGCTGTCATTGGATGAAATGAAAGATATCATTTCGTCTCTGAGTAAAGACACTATCATAGTTATTGACGAAGCATATACATCGTTTGCAAATAAAGACATTACATACATATCCCAATTAATAACCGAATTTCCGAATCTGCTGATTATCCGTACATTTTCTAAATTCTACGGACTTCCGGGACTTCGCCTCGGATATGGGTTTATGGGGGAAGGATTGAAAAAATTCACAAACTTCAGCACCATGTATTTGGGATACAATAAACTTACAGAACAATTGGGTATCGCCGCACTAAAATCAACTGCATACTATGATAAGAATGCAGCCCGCATGCAGAGCGATAAAGAATTATATAAAAACGGACTGAACCCCATCGAAGGATTTAAAGTTTACAATTCTGATGCTAATTTCGTTTTGGTTAAATATCCGACTGAATTAAAAGAACAACTGCAAGCCGAATTCAAAAAAGAAAATATCGTAGTTAAATTCATGAATGAAGAAGGCTTACGGACACATATGCGCATAACATTAGGAACGACTGCCATAAATGAAAGAGTTGTAGATATCATCCGAAGAGTTGCATTAAACAAATAATCCAGACAGAAGAATGAAAGCAGTAATCCTTGCCGCCGGTATAGCCTCACGTTTACGCCCTTTAACAAACAACACTCCCAAGTGCCTGCTCAATGTAGGAAGCAAATGCCTGCTTGCACGTACGATTGACTCGTTAATAGCCAATGGCTTCGATCGGTTGGTTATTGTTACAGGATATCTCAAAGAGATGATTGAAAGTTTTGTTTCGGCTAATTATCCAGATTTAAGAGTCGAATATATTTTCAACAGCAAATACGATTCTACGAATAATATCTATTCATTATGGCTTGCCAAATCTGCGGTACATGGGCAATCTATGCTGCTTCTGGACAGCGATATTCTCTTCGATGCAGCATTAATCAGCGCATTACTGGAATCAAAACACGAAAACTGCTTAGCTCTAAACTCTCACGAATTGGGAGATGAAGAGATAAAAGTGATTTTAAACACTGACGGACAAATTACCGAGATAAGCAAGACCTGTTCTATTGAAACTGCCGTTGGCGAATCAGTCGGCATAGAGAAATTCTCTGCTGAATTCGTTCAGGATCTTTATACCGAACTTGATGACATGATCTTAAACAAAGGTCAATCGGGAGTCTTCTACGAGATGGCATTCGAAAATCTTATCAAGAAAGGAGCTGAAATATACACTGTCGATACAACAAATATTTTTTCAATGGAACTTGACACTGTCGAAGATTTCGAGACAGCCTGCGCAAAGATTCCGGCACACTTACAGTAAGAAAAATTCGGATTTACACATATACACTAAGCCTGTTATCTAAAATGAGAGTTGTACTTTTCTGCGAGCATAAATATGCCGTGACAATACTTCTGCCCCTTCAGGAGGAAGCAAATAAAACATCAAAACATGAAATACTCTGGTTTGTTGATGCAAGAAATATTCCCGACTTTCCTTTAAAAAATGAGGTAAGATGGACTAATTCTATACAGGAAACATACAACTTCTCACCCGAAGCTATTTTTGTTCCGGGCAATATTGTACCTTATTATCTGCCGGGAGTTAAAGCTGAGATATTCCACGGATACGCAGCCGAAAAAAAAGATCATTGGGTAATACGCAGGTATCTGGATATGTATCTGACCCAAGGTCCCTTTTTCACCAAACCTTTCGAGCAACTGGCTCAGAACTACGGAGACTTTGAAGTCGTGGAAACAGGATGGCCTCGGCAAGACTGGATTTTTAACAACCTGCATACATTCGATAATTACCGAGAAGGTCTCTTAACTAAGTACAAGAAGAGTAAGATTGTTTTATATGCCCCGACATTCTCTCCCTCATTAACATCGCTGCCTTATATTAAAGAAGATATAAAAAAGCTAGCTGATCGAAAAGATGCAGTTATCCTACTTAAATTTCATCCACTGACAAAAAAAGAGTGGGTAGACGAGTACAAAGTACTAGCGAAGGAAGTAGAGAACATTTTATGGATAGAAGATCAGAATATTTCAAAATATATCCTTGCTTCGGATATGATGATAAGCGATACTTCTTCCGCTGTATATGAATTTCTTCTATTGGATAAGCCTGTTATCACTCTAAACAATGTTGCTAAAGACAAATACTGGCTTGATATAGATACTCCCGACAAACTCGATTGGGCTTATGATACAGTCCTGTCTAGTGACGAATACAAAGCAAAGCGCAAATGGATTATAGATAATTACGACCCGTATCTGGATGGAAAAGTGGCAGAAAGAATGTTCACTGCCGTGGAAGACTACATTGCAAGACACGGAGTACCCAAATATAGGAAACTCAACCTATGGCGAAAATATCAGTCTGTTAAAAAATTCGGAAAAATTAAGAAATAACTGGCTACTTTTCAAATCTCAAAGCGATTCTTCTATCCAATGCCCTGTCAATATCAGGGGCATCAGCAGCGTGTGTCGCATATTGATCGCCATAACCGATTGCAGAAATACGTGATCCTTCGATACCTTCTTCTATCAGGTAATTTCTGATTGTATTAGCACGATCCTGAGATAGCTTCAGATTACTTTCGATAGTACCTGTACGATCTGTAAATCCGGCAATGATCACTTTCGTATCTTTATAGTAGTTTAATATAACTGCAATATTATGTAATTGAGGCTTAGAAATGTCGGTCAGTTCGGTTGAACTTCCATACTTAAACTCGATATTATCGAAGTTAAACCACTTGTCTTTCAGCTGGTCGGTGGAAGCATTTCCATATTCGTCCGAACTAAGAAATCTCACAAGCTGATCTTCAATTCCGCCCTTATAGGCCTGAAGCCGCTTTCCATCGGGTAAAATTACAATAGTCGAAACCTTTTCCAATGCTTTTGATACAGTTGAAATAGTACCTTCTACCATTGCCGACGTTGCTGTGGTGACGGTATCTTTCACTTTAGTTGAAGTAGAATCTTCGCAAGACTTCCACCAAAAAGCAATAATAACTCCGCCAGCAACAATAATTGCCCACACAAGCCACGGAGGAGTCGGTTCTTTCAGCTTATAATCAGCTTCGGTCGATTCAATTACCGGGACGAAATTCCCTAACTCATCATTACTGCCGAGCCCGAACAATGATGCAAAACCGACAGGGATCAAATGAAGATAACTGCTCTTCTCGTAATTCAACCGCCCAAGTAAGCCTGTCATCCCCCATTTATATTCAGTCGCCCGATACCCCAGATCACTTGCTATTATTGGTGTTATCATTAATAATAGCTGATCGGTATTTGAATAAGACATCCCGAAAGTAGAGGATATCAGGGTTGTAAATTCTCCAAGTTTATCACCAAAAATAGCATCGAGCAGACGAAATCCCGAATAACTAATCCTTTCATCGGCATTACCCGAGAATATTGAAACAATATTGTCTTGCAGGTTATTATAATTACGCCCGGCCTTACTCAAGGCAATTTGTATGGGGGTGGTACTGCCTTTAGCCAACAAAGCCCCTAACAGACATGGTATAATAGAAGCCGAAGCATCTGCGACCTTACATCGGTCTTCGCAAAGAAACTCCGACGCACGGGTTATAGTATTATCTGTCAGTATAACTTGCAGCGAACTGTATATAGGCGACATAATTTACTTGGATAGATCGTATTTATATTTTCCTTTTTTATTAAACAAGGTGGCTCATTTTTAGTTCTTCCGCATAAATAAATTATTCGGAGACCTTTTCTACATATTTTTGCTTAGGTTCTACTGTAATAACCTTGAACAGTTTATCGGAAGGTCTGATCTTCTCGGTCAGCCTAATTGAGAACTTTTCGCCTTTGACAGTTTCCTGTACGGGTTTTAGATCAACACGTATTTCATCTACAACCTGAGAAACAGCTCCTGTTGTAGGTCCTGTTACCAGAATTTCATCTCCTACTTTTAAAGACTGGGTCTCCATCAGAAACTCGGCAACACCGATATTCGAGAAATATTTGATTCCTTTACCTATATAGACTTTGCGTTTAGTAGCTCCAGAACCATAATTAGCTGTCCACTCACCTAAACGCTGCCCAAGGTAATAACCATCCCAGAATCCTCTATTGAAGACTGTTGCCAAACGAGTATCCCATTCCGCAACTTTGTCTTCGGTATATGTTCCTTCGCAATATGCTTTTACCGCCTCTTTATAACATTCCACAACGGTACGCACATACTCTGCTCCACGTGCACGTCCTTCGATCTTAAACACCCGTACTCCGGCATCCATCATCTTGTTCATGAAATGGATTGTTTTCAGATCTTTGGGAGACATGATGTATTCGTTATCAATTTCAAGTTCGATATTACTTTCTTTATCTTTTACAATATAGCCTCTACGACACAATTGATTACAAGCCCCTCTGTTTGCAGACAAATCTTTTTCGTGCAAACTCAGGTAACATTTACCCGAAACAGCCATACATAAGGCTCCATGAGAAAACATTTCAATACGGATCAACTCTCCGCTTGGACCTTTTATCTGTTGTTCTACAATATCCTTATAAATATCGGCTACCTGATCCAGAGTCAACTCTCTGGCCAATACCACAACATCGGCAAATTGTCCATAAAATTTAAGAGCTTCCGTATTTGTGATATTAAGCTGTGTCGATAAATGCACTTCAACTCCAATGCTGCGGGCATACATCATTACTGCTACATCCGATGCTATAATCGCCGACACGTTAGCTTCTTTTGCAGCATTCACAATTTGGTGCATCAGACTTATATCATTATCATAAATAATGGTATTCACGGTCAAATAACTCTTCATCCCGTGTTCCTGACAAATTTTAGCTATATTTTTTAAATCTTCGGTTGTAAAGTTATTCGAAGATTTGGCACGCATATTCAACCCTTCGATACCAAAGTAAATTGAATTCGCACCTCCTTGTATTGCCGCAGCCAAAGAATCGTAAGATCCTACTGGCGCCATGATTTCAAAATCAGCAATATTTTTCATTTATCTATTCTGTATATTCTATATTTTCGGACTACAAAGATACAATAAAAAGCTCGATCTGTAGAATAACAAACCGAGCATCTAAGGTCTCAGACCTTTTTGTTGATTTTGCAGGCAAACAGCCAGAGTACGTTATCTCTTTAAAGTACGTCACTAACTGCTTTCTGTCACTTTTTATTGTTTAAGAATAACTTATCCTTTCTTAAGAAAACAGGTTTTCAACACAATACCCGATCCATCGATCTTGCAATCCACTTCGTCAGGGTTCTCTGTTAATTTTATGCTTTTTACTTTCGTCCCTCTTTTGATTACCATCGAAGAACCTCTTACTTTCAGGTCTTTTATTACAGTAACGGCATCTCCGTCTATCAATTCTGTTCCGTTACTATCTCTGGGAGTATCATCTGTTTCCTGTTGGTTTGCCTCATTAGTCCACTCATGACTACAATCGGGGCATACAAATACGGTTCCGTCGAAATACGTATTTTCCATGTCACAAAGTGGACAATTTGGAGTTTCAGCCATAATTTGATTCTGTTTTAGTTGTTTTTAAGGTCTTACCCTATTTAGCATTTTGGTAAGTAAAATAGCGAAAGCCTGTTGATAAATAGAAAGTAAATACTATCTTTTACTTATTATAACAACGAAGATAGGCTAAATTGTCATAGGTTACAAATCGAATACCGAATCAGTCTTATTTCTTACCAATTCTCATCCAAACAAAGGAAAACGGCTGACTCCCTAAAAAAGGAAGCAGCCGTCTTCGTTTATCCTAAAAAAACAGATACCTTATTGCTTTCCGCTGGTAGCTACTTCTTTATTTATTTTTTTCACCAATCCCTGAAGAACAGCTCCCGGTCCTAGTTCTACAAATTCAGTAGCACCATCGGCAATCATATGCTCTACAGATTGAGTCCATTTCACAGGAGCAGTCAACTGAGCAATCAGATTCTTTTTAATAGCCGCAGGATCAGATTCTGCAACAGTTGTCACATTTTGATACACAGGACAAATTGGAGCAGAGAACTCTGTTTCGTTAATTGCTTTTTCCAATTCTTCCTTAGCAGGATTCATCAATGGAGAATGGAACGCTCCACCTACGCTCAGTTTCAAAGCACGTTTTGCACCTGCTTCTTTCAACAATTCACACGCTTTATCAATTCCTGCATTCGTTCCCGAGATAACAATCTGTCCGGGGCAATTGTAATTTGCAGGTACTACAACTTCATCTTTTATAGATGCGCATATTTCTTCTACTTTTTCATCAGGTAAGCCCAATACTGCAGCCATGGTAGATGGATTCAATTCGCAAGCTTTCTGCATAGCCAATGCACGCTTATAAACTAGCTTCAATCCATCTTCGAACGACAAAGCATTAGCTGCGACCAAAGCCGAAAACTCTCCCAAAGAGTGACCTGCAACCATTTCCGGAACAAATTCGGCACCTAAAGTTTTAGCTAAAATTACAGAATGTAAGAATATCGCTGGTTGTGTAACTTTTGTTTGACGCAAGTCTTCATCAGTTCCGCTAAACATTAAATCAGTAATACGGAAACCTAAAATTTCATTTGCTTTTTCGAATAAATCTTTCGCTACGGGTGATGTTTCATACAAATCCTTACCCATGCCCACAAACTGAGCACCTTGACCCGGAAATACAAATGCTTTCATACTTTAATATGTTATAAATTAATGAAATGTCTTGATATATATTTTTTTGATTCTCTATATTCAACGCGATTTAAGGTTTTAACACCTTAGATACGGCTGGCAAATTTAATAAAAAAACACAAACCAAACTCGTCTTGATCGAGTTTAGGTAAGATTCTCTGTTTTAGATAAAAAGCACCGGAATAGTTTTCCGATGCTTTTTCTTACTGCTAATATATATGCTTATTTGATATATTCAACCTTATTTTCATTACGAGGCTTAGCGTTCGGTGATTCGTTCTTGTATCCTACCGATATTCCGAAAATGACCTCATGAGTATCAGGCAGATTTATAGCTTCACGTAATTCTTTTGACTGCGGTTTATTGAAGATTCCGGCAACACTGCCAATCACACATGTCCCGATATTCATAGACTCGGCACTCAATAGAATATTCTGGGCAAATAATCCGCAATCAACCGCACTGTATGAGTTACTTTTATCTTTTGCGACAATGATTAGCGTAGGTGCTCCGTGAAACACACTGAATCCGTCTTCCTGAGCTTTAGATGCGCTACCGGGTAAAGACTTTCCTTTGGCATCCTCAACAAAAGCAGTATTTATTTTATTCAGCAAATCTGGATTTTGGATTACACGTACTTCCCACGATTGTTTATTTAAAGCACTGGGTGCATTTATTCCACTTTGAATTATTGTATCCATTTGAGCCTGTGCAACCTGTTCGGGCTTGTATTTTCGAATACTACGGCGGTTCATTATATTTTCAACCACTACATTCTTAGCAACTTCCGGTTCTTTTTTCGTATCCGTATCTTTTGCCGGCTGACTACATGACATAAAGACTAAAAAGGAAAGAGATAATACTGTTAAGATTCTCATAGATGTAAAATATTTTTGTGTATTAAAAATTGAAGAATATAAAAATAGAAAAAATATTCCATACTCCTACTCCTAGTTTTTCCAAATCTCACATTAACTTACATATAAATAAAAAGGATGTCTTTTAATCAAAAGACATCCTTTTATTCTAAATTATCTATATTATTACTGCGCGTTCTCGAATTGTTTAAGAAAACGAGCGTCATTCTCTGAGAACATACGCAGATCTTTCACCCTGTATTTCAAATTAGTAATACGTTCAATACCCATTCCCAGGGCATATCCTGAATATACTTTGCTATCGATACCGCAGTTTTCCAATACATTAGGATCGACCATACCACAACCGAGAATTTCTACCCATCCGGTATGCTTACAGAACGGGCAACCTTTACCTCCACAGATATTACATGAGATATCCATTTCTGCACTAGGCTCTGTAAATGGGAAATAAGATGGCCGAAGACGAATTTTTGTATCTGCACCAAACATTTCTTTTGCAAAGAATAGCAATGCTTGCTTTAAATCGGCAAACGAAACATTTTTATCGATATACAATGCTTCTACCTGATGAAAGAAACAATGCGCACGATACGAAATAGCTTCATTCCGATAAACACGTCCTGGACAAATAATCCGAATCGGAGGTTCTTGTTTTTCCATTACTCTGGTTTGCACCGACGAAGTATGGGTACGCAAAACCACTTCGGGGTTACGTGCTATAAAGAATGTATCCTGCATATCACGAGCAGGGTGATCATCGGCAAAATTAAGAGACGAAAACACATGCCAGTCATCTTCTATCTCAGGACCTTCCGCTATCGAAAAACCAAGACGTTTAAATATATCACAAATCTCTTTTTTCACTAAAGAAAGAGGATGGCGTGTACCCAATTCCACAGGATAAGCTGTACGGGTAAGGTCAATAGATTCTTCTGACGAAGATGAATTTTCGAGATTCTCTTTCAATTGATTTATTCTATCCTGAGCTTTAGTTTTCAGCTCATTCAATTTCATCCCGATATTTTTCTTTTCTTCGGCTGCTACGTTTCTAAAATCATCCATCAAAGCAGATACAGAGCCTTTTTTGCTTAAGAATTTTATACGCAAATCCTCTAGTTCCTGAACATTCGAAGCTTTTAACTCTTCTATATCTCCAAGTAGTTTGTTTATTTTATCAATCATCAGATCTTAATCCTTAGTCATTAATTCATTCGATAGGCAAAGTTACATTTTTCTTTTCTAAAAAAAGAAATTAAGGCATCAGACCGTTACATTAATTTATATTCTATTCAACACTCTATCTTTTCGATCCAAAAGGAAAATAACCAGCTTTGAAACGCATTTTTAATTTACGAAAAAGATTAAACGGCTTTTTCTTGATCTTTCCCTGATGATTTTCGATAAAATCATCTACGGCATTTAATATCCGAGCCGAAGCATGCCCGTCTCTGAAAGGATGAACCAGATCCATTTTATTTTTAATATTCTTCAATAGTTCATTTGGATACGATAACCCTTTTTCAATTGCCAACTCCAAAGACCCGCTATCTAATATATTGATTAAATGATCCTCAGGAAATGTATTGCGAAATGTCACAACTGGTTTATCAAACCATAGAAACTCGTATATAACAGAAGATGTATCACTAATCATTATATCTGAAGTCTGATACAATGATAATTTTTCTTCTTTATCCGAATATTCTACATGATCATATTTTCGGGCTAGCTTTTTATATTTTTCTATTGTTTGAATATCTATCTTAGGGTGAAACGAAAATATCCACCTCCAGTTTCGAGTCTGAACTAAACGTTCTATTTCGACAAATAAATGTTCTGTCGATATCAACCCTTTAGTAAAAGTAGGAGCATATATTATTGTGGGCACATTATCCTTGTGAATAGTTGGTTTAGCTTTAGTATAAGCATCAAATTTACTCCAACCTGTTTCTAGAACTTTGAAATAACCATATTTTTTTTCCAAACGCTTAAATTCGGGCATAAATAAACTACTTGTTACACAATACAGATCAAACAAACCTCTTATACGGTAATGATCTCCATAATTGTTACGCTTATAAAACAACCCATGAAAAACCTCAACTTTCACCCCCGGAAAGAAATCATAAATATAATTTCCCGGTGCAAAAACAGCTATTGGGTTATATTCAATCACATCATATATTGTTTTCAATAGTTTTTCATCCTCCGCTAAATAAATCGGACATTTCTTTTCTATAAACCAAGCAACATCTCCACCTCTCTTACGGATCTCTGTTTGTATGGGTCTTAATATTGAATAAGAATAGCTTAGGGAAACAAACAAAACATATTTTTTCATTTTACAACACTCTAATAAATGACAAAGACGGAGCACTAAATACATTATATATTTAGTGCTCCGTCAGTATGTATATCAAAGATACAGCAATATTTTTAATTATATCGGGCATTCATATTTTTTCTGAGATACGCACTTAATTTTTTACTTATAAAAGTATGCGGTATCGGTTTCCTGATTTAAATTACTAGTTTTGTAAATAAAAACTCAAATGAATAAAGAAGTATATTACGGAGATCTGAAAAAAACACAAGCTTTGGATAAACTTTTCTCCGTTCCGTTCGAATCAAGAGATGAATCTTGGAAAAATATATTTTTAGAGAATGTCACCGATGCTAGTTTTGCGTGTAATGACCCTCAGGTAATATCAGGTCCTGATGGATTTCCTTACTTTGTATTAAATATACCGGAACCAAATAAAGAGTTTCAGTGTTATGTGGTTAATCGTATGATTCCCGATTTCATCCTAGACAATGGATTAGGTATAGTTATCAATCCTGCAAAAGGTCAACCCGATTGGGTATTTACATACGGAGAACTTGTTAATTTTCACTTGAGAAACGAATTTTATACAGATTCGAATAACTGGTATGTACAAACCGAAAATAGGATAAACGAAGATACACAACTACTCGTAGGGCAACCATCTGAGTATATAATTCCCGTACAAACCCGTAACATCTTACGCCAATATCTAAAACAATATACCGAGACTGAAGCTAAAATAGTTTTGACAAACAGACCCGAAGGTGAAGAATTTCTTCAACAGTTGACATTTAATCTAACCCCGGCTGATTTTCAGAGCGAAGAGCATTTCAATGGAGTCATGCAGAATATAGGCTGGTTCTTGCCTCGCCATTATACTTATGCTTCTACTTCGGAAGAAACTTTTGCCGATCATTTTACAGCTTTGTAAGATATAAGAATAACTCTTTATCTATATAAAAAGTCATACCCCCTTGCTTCACAGCATGGGGGTATTAAAATGATCAACTAAAAAACTATCAATAGAAATGATTCACTATAAACTGAATACGGCATTAAGGCCTACGACCTTTTCCATTTACCTTATATCAGGTGATTTTCCTTTTCAGGTATGTGCCACCAGATACTTTGTTTCACTTATGCTTTTCATTGCTTTTTTCCTTTTACAATAGCGTCGGCATTGCTCGCTTACGCTATATCCTAACAAAACACCGATCATAAAATCTTCTTCCGGCGAAAGCTCATCCAGAAAACGTTCTTTACACAGATTTCTGACTACAACAAGACATTCTTCTTTTCCGAAAAATACGTTTATGTTTCCGTTTTTTATTTTCTGTATCATGTAGCTAATCTCATTCCGCTCGAGTTTGGCCACTACTTTTTCTTGCATATGGGCAGGGAGTGTACACAAAACCATGTCTCTGACTCCTTTCTTAAACTCGTAAATATGATGATTAAATACTAACATTTCAGATTACGGATAAACAGTGTTTATATTAATGATATTAACATAAAGGTCTGAGACCTTTATATTTGTTTTTTCAAATCTTCCAGCCAAAGAGCTACACGCTGATCTGTCAAGTTAGATTCATTATCTTCATCGATAAGTAATCCTACAAATTGTCCATCAACAATAGCTTCAGAACTATCATATGTATAACCTTCAACAGAAGTCTTTCCAATTAATTGGCATCCTTTATTTTTAATTACTTCATAAATTTTACCAAGAGCATCGCCAAAAGTATCACTGTAAGAAGAAGAGTCTCCACAACCGAACAATGCGACTTTCTTTCCATTTAGGTCTGCGTCTTTTACATCATCGATAAATGTTTCCCAATCGTCTTGCAAATCGCCCATACCCATTGTTGAAGATCCTAACAACACAACATCATACGGATTGAAATCAGCAGCTGCAGAGCTTACATCATGTACATCAGCCGAAGCTACACCTAATGCTTTTGCGATACGATCTGCTAAATCTTGAGTATTACCGGTTGTAGAACCATAGTATATGCCTATCTTTGCCATGCTTTTAATTAATTGAAAGTTTAATTATTTATTTTGTTATTTTTATACTGCAAAGTAAAGGGAGTTTTACAGTTTCTACAATACCAATAAATAATGATATTATTCGCACTTTCTAATTACTTATAAGGATAAGCGCACCCTTTTATCGGGCAAAACAATTCATTTTAAACACATTAAACAGATAAGATAGTATAGTAACATATAATTATTTTTTTGTATGCCTATAAAATAATTTTGAATAGCTTTGTCCGAGAACTGCTCTAGATAAGCATTACACAATATATTATCAAATTATTTTTATCATCTTAGTTTTACTGATAATTTAAATTATAGCATATATATGACCATAAACAAACTGATATCCTCGGCTCTGAATATCCGCGAAAGCCAAATCGAAAAAACAATAGCATTGCTAAACGATGGGGCAACCATTCCGTTTATCAGCCGTTATCGGAAAGAAGCAACAGGCGGACTCGATGAAGTACAGATAGCTGCCATAAAAGAACAATACGATAAACTGATAGAATTGACCAAAAGAAAAGAGACAATTCTGAAAACGATAGAAGAACAAGAAAAACTGACTCCCGAGCTCAAACTGCGTATAGAATCGTGCTGGAATGCAACCGAGTTAGAAGACATATATCTGCCCTACAAACCCAAACGACAAACCAGAGCCGAAATAGCCCGTAAAAAGGGATTGGAAGGACTGGCACAAGCCATAATGCTCCAACAGCGGTTCGATGTAGAAGGCAAAGCACTGGCTTTCGTTAAAGGCGATGTAGCCGATACCAAAGAGGCCATAAACGGAGCATGCGACATCATTGCCGAATGGGTGAGCGAAGACGAATCGGCAAGAAATTCAATCCGAAATCTGTTTCAACGCGAAGCCTTTATCACCTCTAAAGTAGTAAAAGGAAAAGACGAAGAAGGCGATAAATACCGTGACTATTTCGATCTCGAAGAACGGCTCAGCCGATGCTCGTCGCATCGATTACTCGCCATGAGACGGGGTGAAGCCGAAGGTTTCCTCAAGATAACCATCTCGCCTGAAGAAGAAGATGCATTGGAACGCCTCAACCGCAAGTTCGTAAAAGGAGCAACCGAGGCATCGGAATATGTCGAAACCGCTGTTAAAGATGCCTACAAACGCTTATTGAAGCCTTCGATAGAAACCGAATTTGCTGCTTCTGCCAAAGAAGTAGCAGACGAAGAAGCAATACGTGTATTTATCGAAAACTTGCGTCAGTTGCTGTTAGCCGCCCCACTCGGACAAAAACGGGTACTGGGTATCGATCCTGGTTATCGTACAGGCTGTAAGATCGTTTGCTTAGATGCTCAGGGCAATCTGCTGCACAACGAAGCCATCTATCCGCACCCCCCTCAAAATGAAACTCAAAAGGCAGGTAACAAGATAGTTCAGCTTGTTTCTACTTACAAAATAGATGCTATTGCCATCGGTAACGGTACGGCAAGCCGCGAAACGGAACGTTTTATCACCAACCTGCGTTACGAAAAAGAGGTACAGGTATTTGTGGTCAGCGAAAACGGTGCGTCTATCTACTCGGCATCTAAAATTGCCCGGGAAGAATTTCCCGAATACGATGTTACCGTACGTGGTGCTGTATCGATCGGCAGACGTTTGATGGATCCGTTGGCTGAATTGGTCAAGATAGACCCAAAATCGATCGGAGTAGGTCAGTATCAGCACGATGTAGATCAAACGAAACTCAAAAAATCGCTCGATCTTACTGTCGAAAGTTGCGTAAACCTCGTTGGGGTGAATGTAAATACTGCCAGCAAGCACCTGTTGACATACATATCGGGACTGGGTCCTACCCTCGCCCAGAATATTGTAGATTACAGAGCCGAACACGGTGCATTCAAAACCCGAAAACAACTGCTTAAAGTTCCCCGGATGGGCGAAAAAGCATTCGAACAATGCGCAGGTTTCCTTCGTATTGCCGAAGCCGAAAATCCGTTGGATAACTCGTCGGTACACCCCGAAAGTTATCACATTGTAGAAACTATGGCTAAGGATTTGGGCTGTAACGTAAAGGAGCTGATAGATAATAAAGACCTGAAAAAGTCGCTCGATCTGAATAAGTATGTGTCGGACAAAGTAGGATTACCTACCCTCAACGATATTATTCAGGAGTTAGACAAACCGGGACGTGATCCCCGTAAAAAGATACAGGCATTCGAATTTGACCCGACTATCAAAACCATCGAAGACCTGCGTGAAGGAATGTTACTGCCGGGCATCGTTACCAACGTTACCAACTTCGGATGTTTTGTGGATGTAGGTATCAAAGAAAACGGATTGGTACATATATCCGAACTTGCCGACAGGTTTGTATCCGATCCTACCGAGATAGTATCGCTACACCAATATGTACAGGTAAAAGTAATATCGGTAGATGCTGCCCGTAAACGTGTAGCTCTGTCGATGAAAGACCTCGGATAAAGGTCGCAGACCTATTTAATTAATTAGCTTGTAGGGGCGTATAACTATTCACCCCTACAACAATCAAACAACAGCAAAGGCTGCTCAAATAAATTGGGCAGCCTTTGTTATTTATATGATGAAAATATCTTACTCGATAAAATCAACAGTTTCTTCGCCGATCATCTTACGTAGAGTATTTTTCAACTTCACGTATTGGATGAACAAGTCGTGTTCAGCAATTTTACTTGGCTCGTGCATTGGGCTCTTGAAGTAGAATGACAACCAGTCTTGGATACCACTCATACCTGCACGTTGTGCAAGATCGGTAAACAATACAAGGTCAAGACACAAAGGAGCTGCAAGGATAGAGTCACGGCAAAGGAAATCCACTTTCAATTGCATTGGGTAACCTAACCATCCGAACAAGTCGATATTATCCCATCCTTCTTTATTGTCTTTACGAGGTGGGTAATAGTTGATACGTACTTTGTGATAAACGTTTCCGTAAAGTTCAGGATAAAGGTCTGGTTGAAGAATGTTATCGATAACCGACAATTTAGATTCTTCTTTAGTTTTGAATGAACCCGGATCGTCAAGAACTTCTCCGTCGCGGTTACCAAGAATGTTTGTAGAGAACCATCCGCTAAGACCTAGCATACGAGTTTTCAACATAGGAGACAATACAGTCTTCAACATTGTTTGCCCTGTTTTGAAGTCTTTACCGCAGATAGGCACTTGTTTTGCAGCTGCAAGTTCCCACATAGCAGGAATATCTACTGTAAGGTTAGGAGCACCATTGATGTAAGCTACACCTTCTGATACTGCTGCATAAGCATACAAGTTAGAAGGAGCGATATCAGCATGGCTTTCTTTCATTGCTTTTTCTAAAGTAGCCAATGATTTGTGGATTTCGCCGAGTGGAGTAAATACTTCAGTACTACCGCACCAAATCATCACTATACGATCGCAATTGTTTGCTTTTTTAAATTCGCGGATATCTTCTCTTACCTGCTCCATCAAGTCCCATTTAGTAGGAGCTTGTTTTACCCATGTTCCGTGAAGTCTCTTCACAAAATTCTGATCGAAAACAGCTTTCATAGGTTTGATCGCAGCCAACTCGTCTTTTACTTTGTTCAAGTCTTCGTCGGTCAATACTTCTGCATGTTTTGCAGCTTTGTAAGCATCATCTTCGAAAAGATCCCATCCACCGAATACGATGTCGTTCAGTTCTGCCAAAGGCACTGCATCTTTAATTTTTGGGAAACGGTTTTCTTCTCTTTTACCCAAACGCATTGTAGCTAATTGAGTGATTGAACCTACAGGTGTACCTAAGCCCTTACGAGCGATTAATGTACCTGCAATAAATGTAGTAGCTACTGCGCCACCAACTCCAACAACCAGAACACCAAGTTTTCCATTGGCTGGTTTCAATTGTACTTTTTCCATTTTTTATTCGTTTAAAATACACCGCAACCCGCGGCAATCCTTTAAATTGGTATACCGAAATATTCGGAATACATATAATAAGATAGTTTTAGCACAATATCTCACTCCATTTTATTCTCCCAACCCGGGCTTTTCGGTCTGTTATACTAGTTTCCAGACTTCCATTGTTAGAGATAAGAATTATACTACTCCTATAATATTCAAAAAGAACGTAAGTACGTAGGCAGCCCTCCGACCAGCCTTATTACTTATTTGATTTTTCCTGTATATTATGATAACTGAAAGACTTCTTTCAATTGCATAAAATCTGTTATAATTACATCTGCTGTGGCTCCTTCTTCGTCATCGCCCCACCCTTTGCCCTTCAGCCATACTGTTTGGCATCCGTTTTTGGTGGCAGGCACAATATCTTTCGAATGCGAGTCTCCCAGTACTACAATATTTTCGGCGGGTAAGCCTAAAGCTTCTACACCCAACCCGAATATGGCAGGATCAGGTTTGCGTACTCCTACAACGGCAGATTCTATAATTTTGTCAAAGAATTTGAGCAGACCGAAATCTTCGATCACTGCCTGAACATTTCCATAAAAATTAGAAACCAATACCATCGGATAGCGTTTACGCAATTCTTCCAGAATGGGTTTCTCCTTTTCTATAATGTTCTTGGCAAAGTTATAACATTGATCCGAAATTGCAAGAGAATAAGATTCGGTTTTATCAACATCAGTCAATATTTTATTTTCAACCAGATACTGAAGTTGTAATGTGGCTTTTATTTTCAACAGATCGTTGAAGTTATGCTCGGGTTTTACTACCGGATTCACTGCCAGATAACGCTCTGTATACACATAAGCTTCGCGGAACTGCTCTTTCGACACGGGTACTGCCGCTGCAACATAAGCATCCCACAATACTTCTGCCCAATGCATTCCGTTGCTGTCTATGGTTCCGCCATAGTCGAATATTACACCTTTTATTTTATTCAGATCAAACATTATTGCAATTTTAAACTTTAAGGTCTCAGACCTATTTATTTCAATACTTACCGTTCTTGATATCGGCAGTAAATTCTCTGCATATCTTTTCGTGGCTCATTATCATATGAATAAGAATGATATTCAATATAGTAAGCTCGAAAACGAAATATATCCAAGGTTGTTTTATCAGCACCGAGATAAACAGGGCTATTGCTCGTGTATTGAACGACAAGATATTAGTCCACTTCATAAGAGGCAGGCTCTTTGCTCTGAAGTCTTTTCTAAATTGTTCGGGAGCTGTTTCGCCATGCACCTCTTTCAGAGTTTTAAACATTTTCTGAAATGCTGGTGTCCAACTTTCCTGACCTTTAGTGTAAGCCCGGTAAAGAAACAAGTATGTTTTTTCGAACCAATTGTCTTTCACGCTTATACTATTGTACTTTTCGGTAAGCTCCACCGAATTATCTAACTCGCTACCACCCTTACCTTTAAGAAACAGCAAGTGAATATTTCGGTAATAATCTGCCATAGCAGCCTGCTTGGAATGAAAATATCCGGCAATGATTGCCAACAGCCAGATATATCCGCCGAAAACAGGTTCGAGTCTCAAACAGATACCGATGTAGATAGCTCCAAACCACAGATCGCCTGCAAATCCGTCTAAGGCACGCCCCAGCGGAGAGAAGTTCTTGGTCATACGAGCTAATTGTCCGTCGGCACTGTCAAATGAATTTGCCCAGACCAATAAGAAAATACCCAGAACGGTAATCCATAACTGATCGAAATAGAAACAAATACCAGCTCCTATTCCTATAAATATGCTGGCAATGGTTATCGCATTAGGTGTTACGCCTAACTTCTGAAACAGTAATGCCCAACGATAACCGATAGGACGGTAAAAATATATATCGATAAACTCTTCCGTATCGGTCGACTTGAGTGTCGATTCTAACGATGGTTTATTATTCTCTGACATTGGTTTTTAAGCAATTAAATGAATAAATGATTGTTTGAAATCAGATAAAATTCAAGACCTTATTTCAATTTCTTCTGTACTTGTTTGTGTATACATTCTGCAATTTTAGGAGCTGCTTGTTCGCGGCAAGGAGCAAAGCTGGGCCAGTCGTTAAAATCAATAATTTTAAACGACCCATCTTTAGCAACCACACAATCTCCACCGTATATCTTGACATTCAAGACTTCTCCGGCTTTATCACAGGCTTCCTTTAGTGTTGCTGTCGAGAACGGATACATATTTGCCGCACCGTTTATTTCTTCCAAACCAAACTTACTGTGACTTATATCGAACGGATAGAAATGGAAGAAGAAATCGGTATCCGCTACCCCGTAAAACTTAACAAGGTCACCTACCAGATGTTCGTTTATTACAGCATTAGGTATTCCTCTGAAAGCAAACTCTTTCAGGATCTCTTTCGCCTCAGTTATACTGCGCGCAAATGCCACATCTTCGCGGTGTATTGCATGGAAATCTCCTCTTTTCAGCCAAAAAGCATTCGCTCCAAGTTCTTTTAATTTTTCAGTCGGATCTTCATTCGTATCAATAATGATGCTATCAGGATGGGGAATACCATTTGCGATAAGCATTTCAGTCATCTTGCCACGTGTACAATTTTCTATACCATAGGCAGAATTAACGACTAAAGAACCTTGATTTTCAAGCTGCTTCAACCATTTAATAGTACTCTTATCGCGAGCCATATTAAATATATAATCATCTTTGATATCGCTCAGCACAAACTCCGATTCGGTATAATCCTGCACGTCATATCCCATCTCCCGAAGAGACTGAGCTGTCATGTTATAGATCGTACCATCATTACCAATATGATTCGGCGAATACTTGGTTTGACGCTTTACGCCTGTTAATCTTATTTTAGACATGTTGTTTAGTTATATTGACTTTACTTTTTGATTTTTCCTTCTTGCTTTTATTCTCTCAGAAAAGCTTCCGCTTTTTCTATATCTCCCGCATGATCCACATCAACAATTTTTGATAACGGATATGCCTTTATGAATAAACCGTCGGTAATCAGCTGACGCTGAAAATTTCTCATTCTCGATTGCCCAGATTCCAAGCAGGCCTCCAATGTATCTATCGCTTTAGATGATAATCCGTATATACCTCCCGATATATATTTACATGAACTGGATTTATCCAAAAAGCCTGTAATTTTCATGCCATCATCAACTGATACATAAAGAGGTTTCTCGTCATCTATAAAATCTGTTACCGCCATCATACCATCGACTTCATCATCGGCTATAAACGCCTGTATATAATGGGTAAAATCGTCTTCACGAAAAATCGTATCGACTGTAGTCAGACAAAATTTCCCTTTACGCAAAAAACTTCTAAGCTCGAAGAAACTATGCATCGAACTAGGTGTAGACTTTACTACAATATTCAAAGGAACGTTCAGTTTTATATTTTTAACATACTCCTGAACTTGAGTCATTTCTTCATTTACGATAATACTGATAGATTCAGCATCATTTTTCGCGAAAATATCTATTAGGCGTTGAATCATAGCCACACCATTCAGCTTAACTAATGGTTTGGGCAATGCAACCCCCTCTTGAGCCAGCCGTGATCCTTCCCCGGCAGCAATTATAGCATAGTTCATTCTTCTTTATTACAATAAAAATAACATTTAAGGTCTCAAACCTTAATCGTTTGGTTCTTCTTTGGTCAGATCGAGAGCCTCGTCACCACCTTTTTCATAGTACAACTTACGAAGAGGATTTGCCCGTGCAGAATCGTATTCGGCTCTGTTACGAAATGTGTCTATAGCCATATAAATAGCCTGACGGAACGAAATATCCGAAGCCTCATTTTTACCTGCGATATTATATGCAGTACCGTGAGCCGGTGATGTACGTATGATAGGCAATCCTGCTGTAAAGTTAACACCTTCTTCCATAGCCAATGTCTTGAAAGGAGCTAATCCCTGATCGTGATACATGGCTAATATACCATCAAAAGATGAAAAATGTCCCGACCCGAAAAAGCCATCGGCTGCATACGGACCAAAGCACAATAAACCATCTTCACCCGCTTCTTTCAAAGCAGGTATAATAATATCATTTTCTTCGGTTCCCAGCAATCCGTTTTCTCCGGCATGAGGGTTCAAAGACAAAACGGCAATACGAGGTTTGTCGATATTGAAATCACGTTTCAATGAGTCATTGAAAATATAAAGAGTTTCTTTGATTTTATTACTTGTAATCGCTTCCGATACTTTCGATAACGGCAAATGTCCTGTTACAAGAGCTACCCGAAGATCGTCTTTAGCTAATATCATCAACGATTTATCTCCATTTACGCCGAATTTTTTTTCCAGATATTCTGTATGTCCGGGAAAATGAAAATTGTCCTGTTGTATATTGTCTTTGTTTATGGGTGCGGTTACAAGAACATCAATAAGCCCTTCAGCCAGATCGGCGGTAGCTCTTTCCAATGCCCGTAACGATGAATCCCCCGCCGATTTGGTAGACTTTCCCAATTCGACTTTTACATCATCGGGAATACAGTTCACCATATTTATTTTATTGATCTCGGCATCTTGTGCACTTTGTATCAAATTAAAGGTTACAGGAGGTAAATCCAAAGCTTTGCGATGATAAGCAGCAACTTTTGTAGACCCATAAACAACAGGTATACAAAGTTCTGCGATACGGAGGTCTCCGAATGTTTTAAGAATAACTTCGTAACCTATACCATTGATATCACCGTGTGTAATTCCTACTCTTATCATTGTTTTTATAATATTGTTTCAAATAGATCTGCTCACTTACTTTAATATCTCAAGCCACTGGCTTGCCAGTAACTCGACATACTCGACAAAAGTATGAGCCCCCTCAAACTGATGTATGCTATACTCGGGCTGCCCCTCCACTATCGAAGAGTCAAAAGGAGTATATCCATCCTGTAAATATGTGTACACCTGTTTGGTATCCTTATTATAGAATGTAGAATTACCACATTCTTCGAGAGCGAAAGTTACAAAGTCATCAGGATTAAAAGGATCTACACCTTCCTTTTCGCACTTCTCTTTATAACTTTCTTCCCATCCCCCAAATCCGATTGAGGAATCAGCCAAACAGAAAGTAAAGTTATTATTTTTTATTAAAGTTTCCTTTTTTACTTCGTATGCTTTATCTATCCACCATTGGATAACGCCTCCCAACTCATTTGCCAATAATTGATGTTCGTCAATTATATTACGTCCCTGAGGCACACAATGATCAACTCGGCAAACCCAACCGGCAGTAGATCCATCAGGGCGTGTCCAGATATATTGTCGGAAGCGTAATCCGTGATTTATTTTAAAATCGACTGTCAATGCCTGTTTAAGCAAAGACGACATCTTTGGGAAAGTTTTCGAAAACTCTTCACTGGGATTAAAATGCCCTCCCTTAAATTCAGATAATCTGATATCTTGCCTTTTTGTCATAACATTTCTCCTTTCTTGCTTTTCTCGGTAGATAACATGCCGCATGCCGCAAAAATATCTTCTCCCCGAGAAGCTCTTATTGTACATGTTATACCTTTACTGGTTACAAAGTCCCTGAATTTGACCATCACATCGTTTGTTGATGTTTCCAAATCAACATTGGGGATAGAGTGGAACCGGATAAGATTGACTCTGCAATCCAATCCTCTGATTATTTTCACTAACTCTTTGGCATGTTCTATAGAATCGTTAAATCCCTTGAACATGATATATTCAAATGAAAGACGCCTTTGCTTCGACCAATCATACTGACGTAAAAGATCTAATACCCCCAATAAAGGAAATGCTTTCTCGGCAGGCATAATAGACAGACGCTGATCGGCAAACGGACTATGTAAACTAATAGCCAGATGCGCACTGCTTTCTTCCAAAAATAGTTTCAGTTTAGGTGTAACTCCTGTTGTAGATACCGTTATACGCTTCGGGCTCCATCCGAACCCGTATTCAGAAGTCATTATTTCCAGAGCATTTTTCAACTGACCATAATTGTCAAGGGGTTCGCCCATCCCCATAAAAACGACATTCGTCAAATCGTCCGATTCGTCTACCGAAAACAATTGATTGATAATATCGTGAGATTTAAGATGTCCGGCAAGCCCTTGCTTTCCTGTCATACAGAATAAGCAATTCATGCGGCATCCAACTTGAGATGACACACAAAGCGTAGCTCTGTCATCATCGGGGATCATTACCGACTCGATAAATTTTCCGTTATCTGTTTTAAACAGATATTTGACCGTTCCATCGACAGATCTTTGAAATTCAACCGGATCTGTACGTCCCATATCGTATTTTTCGGACAATAACGCACGGTTGGCCAACGAAATATTAGACATCTCGTCTATCGTTTTGGCCTTCTTCTTATAAAGCCAATCGGCTAACTGGTTAGCTGCAAATTTTGGTAAACCACACTCTTGAACGACCTGTTTGAGTTCGTCTAAAGTCATTCCCAATAAGTGTACTTTGTCTGTCATTTATCTTTTACTCTCAGAGAATAAATACCTGCTCCATTCGCTGGAACAGGCATCTATCAATTATCTTTATTTTTTATAAGCGTTTCTGAATTTCTTCATGAGCCTTCTCAAATCCGGGTTTGTTAAGCAAGGCAAACATATTCTTTTTGTATGCTTCAACTCCAGGTTGATCAAATGGATTCACTTCCAGAATATAGCCGCTGATACCGCAAGCCTTCTCAAAGAAATAGATCAACTGACCTAAATAATATTCAGTAAGCTCAGGAACTTCTATCTTAAGGTTAGGAACCCCACCATCAACGTGAGCTAATTGAGTACCCAGTTCCGCCATTTTATTTACATAATCAACACGTTTACCTACCAAGAAGTTCAATCCATCCAAATCTTCGGCATCAGTAGGTACTTCTACTTTCTGATGTGCATTGGCTACCGATATTACAGTTTCGAAGATAGTACGTTCTCCCTCCTGTATCCATTGTCCCATAGAGTGAAGATCGGTAGTGAAGTCTACGGCAGCAGGGTAAATGCCCTTGTTGTCTTTACCTTCGCTTTCGCCATACAACTGTTTCCACCATTCAGCGAAGAAGTGTAATTTAGGATTGAAATTCACCAAAATTTCGATCTTCTTTCCTTTCTTATACAATTCGTTACGAGTAACGGCGTATTGTTCTGCCAAATTCTTTTCGAATGGTACATCGGGAGTCGTATTTTTCTCCATAAATGCTGCTCCTTCAACCAATTTCTTAATATCGAATCCTGCGACAGCGATAGGCAGCAAACCAACCGGAGTCAATACAGAAAAACGTCCGCCTACATTATCAGGTATCACATACATTTTGTAGCCTTCTTTTTTAGCTAAAGTATGCAATGCTCCACGAGCGGCATCAGTTACCGCAACTATGCGGTTTTTAGCAACTTCTTTTCCTACTGAATCTTCCAGTTCTTTTTTCAGAATACGGAAAGCCAAAGCAGGTTCAGTTGTTGTTCCTGATTTCGAAATATTTATGATACCGAATGATTTGCCTTTCAAAAAAGCAAGTAATTCGGCGATATAATCTTCACCTATATTTTGTCCGGCATAAACAACGACCGGATTTTTGCGGTCTTTTTGTAACCAATCGAAAGAGTTAGAAAGAGCTTCAATCACAGCTTTTGCTCCCAAATAGCTGCCGCCGATACCTACTACTACCACTACTTCGCATTGCCTCAAAGTATTGGCTGTAGCCTGAATATCTTCAAGATGAGCTGCTGTTATCGATGTTGGCAGATTCAACCAGCCCAAGAAATCGTTACCTTTACCCGAACCTTTGTGTAATACTTCGTTATACTGTTTTGCTAATGCTGCTTTACCTTCGATTTCAGCTTTGCCTACAAATGACAAAACCTTATCTAAATTTAAGCTAATAACCTTTTCCATAACTAGTCTTTATTATTATATTTAATGATAAGGTCGCAGACCTATTTTTATTTCAAAATTTCTCTCAATCTTTTTATTTCGGCACGTGCGGGAGCTTTTTCATACAGAATATTATATACCGTATCGGCGATAGGCATATCAACATTGTAGCTTTCATTCATCTCCATAATACACTTTACACCATAATAACCTTCAGCTATCATTTCCATCTCTATCTGAGCAGCCTTTACAGAATAACCCTTACCGATCATTGATCCGAATGTACGGTTGCGGCTGAAACTCGAATAGCAAGTCACCAGCAAATCGCCCATATATGCAGACTCGTTGATATTTCGGTTTATCGGAGATACAGCTTTTACAAAACGTTCCATTTCGGAAACTGCGTTTGAGACTAATACCGCCTGAAAGTTATCACCGTACTTAAGTCCATGGCATACTCCTGCTGCAATTGCGTATACATTCTTTAAAACAGCTGCCAACTCGATACCGATAACATCGACGGAAGTAGATGCTTTCACAAAACGATTATTGAAAACATCAGCTACAACAGCCGCCTTACTCCGATCGGGACAGGCAATTGTTGGATAAGTCAGACGCTCCAAAGCTATTTCCTCGGCATGACAAGGCCCTCCGACTATCGCTATATTTTCGACAGGGATACCTTGGTACTGAGCCAAATAATCTGTCACAACCAGATTTTCGGGAGGTATAATTCCTTTTATTGCAGATATAATAAATTTATCCTTTAGTGAAACTGTCAACTTATCCAAATGGCTTTTCAAAAAAGGAGACGGCACAGCTAATATGATAGTATCCGAATTTTTAACCATCTCATTTATATCCGAATAAAAAGTTATCCGATCAAGATTGAACGGTACATTTGACAGATAAGATGGATTATGTCCGACCTTGATAAAATCTTCAATCTGGTCGGGACGACGCATATACCAATTGATATGAGTTTCACGGGTCAACACTATTTTAGCCAGTGCTGTAGCCCATGTTCCTCCTCCAAAGATTGCTATTTTTCCCGGAATTTTCATTTCTTTATATTCAGGTTCAACAATATAAGGTCACAGACCTATTTGTTATAATTAATACTGCTTTAAACATTCTTTTTTATTGTATACAAAATTTCTTTAAGAGCAATATTAATTGATCCCGCTAATCCAAGCCTGTATATCTTCATCTTTTGGGTTAGTCAATCCCAATTTATGCTTTTTATTTAATTCACATAGTTCCTGACGCAATTTATTAGGATTAGCCTCTTTCAGTTCTTCCACCAATAAGTATCCAGCCTTTTGGATTGCACCAACCCATTCTTCGGGAATACCGACTTCTGTATATTTAGATAAAGCATCACGCTTTACGACTTTCTCAGGTCTCATTTGAGGAAACAACAATACCTCCTGAATAGAAGTCTGACTAGTCAGCAACATAACAAGACGATCCATGCCGATCCCCATTCCTGATGTTGGAGGCATACCATATTCGAGAGCTCTTAAGAAATCCTGATCGATAAACATCGCCTCATCATCTCCCTTTTCTGACAATCTCAACTGATCTTCAAAGCGGCCTCTCTGATCAATCGGATCATTTAATTCCGAATAAGCATTAGCCAATTCTTTTCCATTAACCATGAGTTCGAAACGTTCTGTCAGATCCGGATTATTACGGTGACGTTTACATAAAGGTGACATTTCGATTGGATAATCAGTGATAAATGTTGGCTGAATATATGTTCCTTCACATTTCTCGCCAAAGATCTCATCAATCAATTTGCCTTTTCCCATTGTTTCATCCTGCTCAACACCCAGTTGTTTACAGACTTCACGAAGTTGGGCTTCATTCATTCCGGCAATATCAATTCCGGTTTTCTCTTTAATGGCATCAATCATTGTCACCCTTTTGTACGGTGCTTTAAAGTTAATCGTGTTTTCACCGACTTTCACTTCGGTTGTACCCAATACATCCAGGCATATTCTTTCGAGCATTTGCTCTGTAAATTCCATCATCCAATTGTAGTCCTTATAGGCCACATAAATTTCCATTGCCGTAAATTCAGGATTATGAGTACGATCCATTCCTTCGTTACGGAAATTTCGCGAAAATTCATATACACCATCAAAACCTCCGACAATCAAGCGTTTCAGATATAATTCATTAGCAATACGAAGATATAAGGGTATATCCAAGGCATTATGATGAGTTATAAAGGGACGCGCAGATGCTCCACCGGGAATTCCCTGTAGAACCGGTGTATCAACTTCGAGATAACCTCTCTCATTGAAAAAATTACGCATCGAATTAAATATCCTGGTTCTCTTTACAAATATATCTTTTACACCGTCATTCACGACCAAATCAACATAGCGTTGACGATAACGCTGTTCAGGATCAGTAAATCCGTCATATGTTACTCCATCTTTTACCTTCACAACAGGTAATGGACGTAACGATTTTGATAATACTGTCAAACTCTCGGCATGAATAGATATTTCACCCATTTGTGTACGGAATACATACCCGGTAATACCGATAAAGTCTCCTATATCTAGTAATTTCTTAAATACAACGTTATATAAGTCTTTGTTTTCATCGGGACACAAGTCATCTCTCGAAATATATACCTGAATACGACCTTCAGCATCTTGTAGTTCGACAAATGAGGCTTTACCCATGATACGGCGTCCCATAATACGGCCGGCTACTGATACCTGACGTTTTTCGGGAGCATCGTCACTGAAGCTCTGTTTTATTTCGGTTGAATAAGCATTGGTTTCGTACAACGCCGCAGGATATGGTTCGATACCCAATTGACGCATTTCTTCTAAACTGTTTCTCCGAACGATTTCCTGTTCGCTTAAATCAAGAATACTCATTATGTTCTAATCTGATAAGTAATTACTATTATCATTCCAAGGTCTCATACCTTTTTTGACTTTTGCCAGCACAATAGCAACAGATAATTACTGTTTTGAATACGACATTAAAAACTTCCCGTTACTATATTATATGACCTCAATAAATATTTGTCATATATTTTTGCTGACTATATATGCCGATTTTCAAAGATTCATCTATCTAAAAAATAGCAAGGTGTAAAATTACAAATTATTAAGGTTACTTTTATAAATAAGCAAAAAAAAGAACAAGGCTTTGTTTTATTCCTTATTCTTTTTTAAGGTCTCAGACCTTTTATTTCGTTATTTTGCAATCGATTCAATCACTGCCATGAATCAAAACAGACGTTGTTGAATTCAATAATTCTAAAATCCGATTAAAACTTTACCTCAAAATCTTTTCAGCCATACTTTTAGCTTTTTGTATTTCTTTCTGGTCTTTTGAATTACTAATTCCATATGCCGACAACGCGGGTATCACCAAATTGGTTCCTATCGGAATGCTATTTGGATTAGTTATCTTACCTTTGTTAGACTGATATATGTAAACCCAATAATCGCCATTACCATAATGTTTCGTGGCTAGATTTCGTAAAGTCACACCTCTCCTAATAACATCGTATTGCGTCTTAGCTACATTAGTCTCTACTTTAGGCTGCTCCTCCACTTTTTTTGTTTTTGGAGGATAACGCTGAATATATTGCTGAGCCTTATTTATCACATCGATTTTTAGATTATCTGAAATTCGTCTATCCGGCATATGAGCAGGTGTAACAGAATCATTAACTGTCGGCAGCACCTTAGTTTGACGATGGACAGAGTCTGAGATTACAGGCTGAGATTTCAAAGAATCTAACAAAATCGTTGCCTGAATCAACGTATCATCTTCCTGATCCAAAAGAGGTAAGGTATCCGATGTTGTCAGATTATGCCGATTCAATTTGCTTTCATAATCATACTTCACATTGAACATAGGAATTACATTATACCCGACAAAACCTAATATAATCAATCCTAATATAACCCAAGGCAAAGTTTTTTTTATCTTCTGCCCCAAAGTAGGCGCATAATAATCATGGTATGGAATATCCACATCATCTATCGTTTCTGTATAAGAAACACTCCGGGTTGATGCGGGCTTATTATTAGCTATATGGTTTATATTCTTTGAATCATTATTCACATTTGAAGCGTCCCCATCCATAGACAAATCAACAAAATCATCATCTGTTATAATCGCCTCCTCATCCTCGGGAAAAAGAGGTCTTTCAGGGTCTTCTTCAGAATACACGACTTTTGAGGAAGAAATATCTTTGTGATCCTTTATACGATCAGCATCAGAATGCGATATGTCTGATTTTTCCAAGTCGATATTTACGGTTTTAGAAACCGATTTCGAATAAGAAACAACAGGCGGAGGCAAAACAATATCTTCTTCTGTTTCAATTTCCGAATCATGATCAATATATACCAAGTCCTCTTTTTGCTCTTTACTATCCGGAGCCGAAATAGGGTCAATATAACGTCTTTCTTTAGTCTCTGATTTGACTTCCTCCAATACAGGCTCACTGTCTGCTTTATCCTGATGAATGACATCCAAATCATCATCAATAATATGTTCTTCTTCCTGATGACTTTCGAAATCGTCATTTTCCGAAGTTAAGATATCTATCTTTAGTTTCTCTTCTTTAAACTTGTGACTATCCGATTCTACTAAATCCGACTTTTTCTCACTATCTTCTATGGGAGACGGAGAAACAACAGAGCCCTGATAGTCATTTTTAGGAATAGTTATCGTTATCGAATCTGAGGTATTAGAAGACGTTGCAGTGTAAGTATATACAAAAGATTGATTAAAAGAAGGATATTGAGGAACTGATACAGCAGAAGTATTCTCTCTGTCTTTAACTTCAACAACTGATTCCTCGACACTATCTTTTACAATTATCTGTTCATCCGATTCTTTAGAGTCTTTTGCTTCTATTTCAACAGCATCAAGCTCATCATCTGAAACTTCCTCGGTTTCAGGTATATCTATAATATATTCCTTTTCTTCGGATTCACTGTCCGAATTATCATCAGAATCAAATGAAACATCAAAGTTCACTCCATCTTCGAGTAATATGGTCTCGAATTGAGAAAAAGGCTTATTTACTAAATTTTTAAGAGTTTTATCGGGGATGAAACTTAATTTCGAATGTGCCCGTATTTCGATTTTTTCTCCGGTGTTGACATCTACACTTTCACGGCTGCTGACCATGACTAGTTTGAATGTTCCAAAATCTTTGATTTTCACCGAATCATTTTCGAATATACGATCCAATATAAGCTGGAATAGTTCCCTGAAAAAAGAGTCAGCTTCCTTCTTAGTTATTTTCGACTTCTTGGCCAGAAGGTCTACCAAGTCTTGAAGAACTAATTTATTGCTCATTATCAGATAACTTTTTTAATTTGTCTTTCACTACTTGTCCGGGGCGGAATGCCGGGGTAATCTTCGGCGGCACTAAAAAGCGTTGTTTTGAAACCGGATTCACCGAAACCCGTTCCTGCCTCCTCTTTGTTTCGAACAAGCCGAAACCTTGAATATTTATCGAATTAGAATTCGCTAAGTTAGTATTTAGTATCGAAACGGCATCTTCTAATACCGATGCTGTTTGGTTTTGAGTCCAATCCAAACGTTTCGAAAGCTCGGCTATCAATTCTTTGTTTGTCATAAATTCATAGGTTTCGTGAGACCTAAATATTATACAACAATATCCCCATAAAGATCAAAGGGGGCAGCACCAGAAATGCTTATGTTGTATATCTCCCCAATTTTTAATTTTATATTTTTGGAAACCAGTACTTCGGGATCCACCTCTGGCGAATCATATTCAGTACGGCCTATATAATAATCTTCGTCTTCCCGGTCTATTATAACCCGAAATACTTCTCCTATTTTCGATTCATTAGACTCTAATGCAATCCGCTCTTGAGCAGCCATTAACACATCCATTCTTTCTTGTTTAACACTTTCCGGAACGTCGTCTTCATACTTCTCATAAGCATATGTTCCATCTTCATTTGAATAAGGAAATGCACCCATACGCTCAAACTTTGCGTCTTTCACAAACTGCAATAATTCAGCAAAATCCTCTTCCGTTTCACCAGGATGTGCAACCAAAAAAGTCGTTCGGATATGTATACCTGGTACTTCCTTCCGAATACGGTCTATAAGATCTATTGTATCCTGTTTCGATATCCCTCTTCTCATCTTAGTCAGCATATTATCACTAATATGTTGGAGCGCAATATCCAGGTATTTACAAACATTATCCCTTTCTCTTATAACAGGTAAAACATCGTAAGGAAATTTTGAAGGATACGCATAATGCAAACGAATCCATTCTACACCTTCGACATCAGCTATCTGATTAATCAACTCGGCAAGCTTTGCTTCTTTATACAAATCTATGCCATAATAAGATAAATCCTGAGCTATAATCTGAAATTCTTTAACTCCCTGCTTGACGAGAGAAACCACTTCTTTTACAATCTCCTCTATCGAACGAGATTGATGATGTCCGGTCATTATAGGAATAGAACAATAAGAACATGCCCTGTTGCAACCTTCAGATATTTTCAGATAGGCATAATGAGACGGAGTTGTTAAAGTTCTCTCATATTCAACATCTTTTCGAAAAGACTTCCCTAAATCTGCCATCAGACCTTTCCATCCGAATTTACCGTAAAACTTATCCACTTCCGGTATTTCAGCTTTCAGCTCTTCCATATATCTTTCGGAAAGACATCCCATAACGAATAGCTTACTCAACTTTCTCTTTTTCTTAGCATCTGCAAATCCTAGAATCGTGTTTATAGATTCTTCTTTTGCATCACCAATAAAGCCACAAGTATTCACAACTACAATTTCGCCTTCGGATTTTTCGGGATCATGTTTCACCGTATATCCATTGGCTAATAATTGTTTCATTAGCATTTCCGAATCTACCAAGTTCTTCGAACAACCTAATGTAACAACATCTATCCGATTCTTTTTCATTTATTTAAGAGAGGTCGCTATTCTACAAAATATCTGCAATGTATAACAAAGCAACTTCAAAGGTAACACAAATTAATGACCAAACAAGGAGTCAACAAATTCTTTTCGCTGAAAAACCTGCAAATCATCAATACCTTCACCCAGCCCGATATACTTCACAGGAATCTTAAACTGGTCTGAAATACCTATCACAACTCCCCCCTTAGCCGTACCATCTAATTTGGTTATTGCCAAAGCGGTAACATCAGTTGCAGCTGTAAACTGTTTAGCCTGTTCAAAGGCATTCTGTCCGGTAGAACCATCCAATACGAGCAACACTTCATGAGGTGCTCCGGGTACGATTTTACTCATTACCCCTTTTATTTTGGATAATTCATTCATCAACCCTATTTTATTATGCAAACGACCGGCAGTATCAATAATAACAACATCTGCATTATTGGCCTTAGCGGAACTGATTGCATCAAATGCTACAGATGCGGGATCTGCTCCCATAGATTGTTTCACCACAGGCACACCCACCCGTTCTCCCCAAATCACCAATTGCTCTACAGCCGCAGCTCTAAAAGTATCAGCAGCTCCAAGATACACCGATTTTCCGGATTTCTTAAACTGATTTGCTAATTTCCCGATTGTAGTTGTTTTTCCAACCCCGTTTACTCCAACCACCATAATTACATAAGGCTTGTGATCGACAGGTAAGGAGAATCCATCGGAATTATCACCTGAATTATTCTCGGTTAGGAGTTCTACAATTTCTTCGCGAAGAATCTTGCTTAACTCCTCTGTATTTACATATTTATCTTTAGCTACACGCTCTTCTATACGCTCTATTATTTTCAATGTAGTATCCACCCCGACATCAGAAGTTATAAGGACTTCTTCGAGATCATCCAGAACACTATCATCTACTTTAGACTTCCCTACGACAATACGAGAAAGCTTCGAAAACATACTTTCCTTTGTTTTCTCGAGCCCCTTATCCAATGTTTCTTTTTTCTGTTTCGAGAAGAAGTCTAAAATACCCATATCTTTTTATTAAATTGTTGTTTGTATTCTTTTAAATGCAAAACATAAATCTTTAATAGATTTAGTACAAATCTACTAAAGTATAAACAAAAAAACCTCCTTACAAATTTCTGAAAGGAGGTTTTTTTAATATTTTTAACGAAATTATTTCGCGAAATAATCTTTTACAGATTCGTTTGGAACCATTTCTTCTTTAAATGTATAAGCTCCTGTCTTAGGAGACTTTACCATTTTGATCACTTTTGCATAATTACGACCATCTTTTGATGATGGGTCGCGGTATCCTGCGACGGTCTTCTTTGCCATGGTTTTATCTTATTTTACTTTATTTCTTTGTGTACTGTCATTCTCTTCAAGATAGGGTTGTATTTTTTCAACTCCAATCTTTCAGTTGTGTTTCGTCTATTCTTTGTAGTGATATATCTAGATGTTCCTGCAAGACCACTTTCTTTGTGTTCTGTACATTCTAATATCACCTGAACTCTGTTGCCTTTTGCTTTCTTTGCCATTTCTTAGGTCCTCCTCTTAAATTTAAGCTTTCAAATATCCTTTTTCTGCCGCATTTTTCAACGCTGCATCCAAACCAATTTTGTTCACTGTACGAAGACCTGCAGCTGAAATATTTAGGCTAATCCAGCAATCTTCTTCTACCCAATAGAATTTTTTTCTAAATAGGTTGACATTGAATTTTCTTTTCGTTTTCTTATTTGAGTGCGAAACATTATTGCCAACCATAGCCTTTTTTCCTGTAATCTCACAAATCTTGGACATCGCTATTTATATTTATTTTTTTATTTACTTTATTTCCTTGTCGCAGTAAAACAGGGTGCAAAATTAAAGTTTTTTTTGGAAAGAACAAATTTTTAATCATTAATAACTCAAAGTTTTTCCTTTATTTTTCTGATTCGGTTCCTTTTATGATTTTTGGTCGGATTCTGAGTCAAAAAAATAATTTATTTAAACATTGCCTCTGTTCGCAAAGAAGAAAGCCTTAGACTTTAAAATCCCATTCCTAAATCTATATAAAAACGCCCTCCGTCTTTTGATCCAAAATAAGAAAATTTACCTGTATACTTTTTGAAAAAAGTCAACCAGAAGCCACCTCCACATGATGAATGCCACTTCTTGGATTTTTCGTCAGCATACCAAACACGACCGTAATCGAATCCGCCAAAAACCCCATATAACACTGGTGTAAATGGATTCTCCAATCGACCTAAATCGAATCGTAGATCAGAAAACTGATACATAGACTGCTTACCTATGAACCGATTATCGCGATACCCTCTCAGTTTGGTCGTGGCAGCCTGATAAAATTCATACTTATCGGTAAATAAAAGGTTGCCAACAACCTTTGTTGCAAAGGTAATACGATCGGAGATTTTTAAGTTTATACCGGCATTTCCTTTCCAATAAGTAAAATTTCGATCGGCATGCCCTAAATTCAGTTTCCATCCTAGTGTTGTCGAGAATTCGACTTTTGAAACGGCATCTCCAAACTTTTGAGATATCTCGTATGTCAACCCCAAGTCTACAAATGTCTTATTTTTAAATATCTGATCGCCATGTTCATATACATGATTGATAAAACGGCTTTCATCGTATTTATCTTTCAACTGAAATAATTCGAATGCTGCAGTTCCGATAAAGCGTTGCCAGTCATTTAATCTCCAATATAAAGACGGAGCAATATTATATCGGTCTATTTTCACCTGATTATAACTGTTCTTTTCATCTTTATATCCGGGAGTCTGGTTGCCAAAACCGAAAAAATTATAGAAATTATTCGGAGTTGTCAACGATGCCTGTACTATAAGATTGAACCGCTCATCAAAAGGAGGAAAAAATCCCAAATAAGAAAATCCTTCGAGGTAATTATAACCCAACCTATGCCGGTAAGTATAAGGAACCCTCTTAAATCCGTACATTGTATAGGTCAAATATGCGCCCAAAGACAGACCTAAATCTGAATCATATATCCCCATTGGAGTAAAATCAAGAGTCTTGTACTTTAGTTTCTCATAATCATATTGATGAACATTTTCCACATCCGTCAGCATCATTCCTGCTCCCTCCAAAGCATCCCGGGTTTTATTATGCTCTTTGTAATCGTATATTTTAATATTATTACCATCATGCAGATGATAAGCATTTTCGCCGTTGCCGCCTATCAGTAATAATGGTTTTGCATATTTACGGTCTCCTCTCTGCACAAAGGAATCATCACCATCCAAACCATATATCCAAATCTCTTTGCTTCGCTTATTGAAATTTTTTCGATATAAAAAATTATCAGAATCTCCTGAAAATATACTTACAGATAAAGAGTCTCCTGAAAATTGGTCTATTTCGAAACGATCATTTTCCACTGTACCTACAATAACCGGTGTTGTTTGCAGGATATTGTAGTATTTTTGAGCAGCCTGTACCAGCAGCTTTTTTCGTTTCTTAAAGTTTGATTTGAGAGCCTTGGTATCAGCGCCTTGAATTTCTTTAGGGAAACGTTGAAATGCTTCATCTATTTTCTTATCTGTCAACTCTTGTTGTATAAATTTTGCCTGATTAATCCAAACATCACCTCCACTTCTGCTAGATAAAGCTACGTCTAGAGCAAAACTCAAAGAGTTACTTTTTTTCATTTTCTTAAACTCTCCATCATAGCTTGAAATACTCCCCAAATTAAGAACCCCCAGCATGGATTTCAGAAATATTCCATCCACTTTAGTAAATGCCTGCCCACGATCTAAAACTATCGGCGAATAGATAAGACTGTCTCCTGACTGTTTTTCATACCACATCCAATTTTCCGGCACTTTGTTCCAGTCTCCGATCAGCATATCCAACAACCGTTCTCTTACATATTCGTCCTGATTAACAAAATAAGACTTGCTGTCCTGTACCTTTTTCAAAACCTCTTCTGTTGTAAATACATGTGAGTCGGTATTGTATTTTTTCAGATCATATATAGCCACCAACCTGTCGCTTATACATGAACCATCGGCTATAGTATCAACTGTAGCACCTTTCGGCAGATAATATATCTGAGGATTGAATGAAGCCAACCCCAACTGATCGGCTAAGCGGTCGGCTACTAAAAATGCATATGGATTCGTTATCGTATAAGCATCTCCGATAAACTTATCGAGATAAGTTTCTTTAAAATCATTCTTATTATATATATCACGAAAGAAAGCGGATTGCATAAATGTCGAAGATCCTCCTACAACCCTGACCAGAAAGAGATCTCCTGCTCCATTTCTCATAAATAAACCGTGTATATGAGGAATTTGCCTCTCAAGTACCAATCCTCCTTCAACTTCCGACAAATCAAGTGTTTTTGCGAGTATCGGCTTTATATACATATCCCTGTAATGAATACCCCAGAGCTTATTATATAATGATCCGTGTTGCAACGCCTGAGGCGCATATATCGATTTCTTTACAAACTTACCATTTGCAATAGAATCGGCTCCTTCCGAAAGTTGAGCTCTTAGTTGAAATGGATTCAACAAAAGCAGAAAACTCCACACGAAATAAATTTCAGCTCCGATCCTCGTAATATTTTTTTTATAACTCATAGAAATCATTTACTTATCCCTAAACTCTCTATAGACTTGACTGTTCAACCGCAAGTTATAAAGTAATTCAATTAAAATGAACACAAACATACCCGAAAATGTTTCTTCGCTAAACTATTTTGTATTTTTGTACGTCAAGAAAAAGATAAGGTCACAGACCTTTTTATTGCTTTGGAAAGTATAACAGCCTAATTCTGTCACACTTGAAAATGCATCATTAAATACTCTCATTTACTTACATGCAAAATAAACCATATAAAGAATTCGGAGATTTTCTGAATACTCATTTCCCTTATAAAGTACAAAAAATATCCATTAATGCTGGTTTTACCTGTCCGAACAGAGATGGCTCTAAAGCTGTCGGCGGATGCACCTATTGCAATAACCAGAGCTTCAGTCCCGGCTATGGAGGCAAACAAAGATCTGTGACAGATCAGCTCCGCGATGGCATAGGATTCTTTGCACATAAGTATCCTGAAATGAAATATCTGGCATACTTTCAGTCATATACAAACACTTACGATAACATTGATAAATTAATAGCATTATATGAAGAAGCATTATCTTTTCCTGATGTCGTTGGAGTAATAATAGGAACACGTCCGGACTGTATGCCTAACGATTTGCTCGAGTACTTTGCCGAACTAAACAAACGAACCTTCCTCATGATCGAATACGGTATAGAATCGACCCTCGACTCGACTCTCGAATTCATTAACCGTGGGCATACATACGCCGAAAGTGTAGATGCCATAAGACAGACTGCCGCTAAAGGAATCTATACCGGAGCCCATATGATACTGGGATTACCGGGAGAAACCAGAGAAGACACACTCTCTCATGCAGACAAGCTGTCAGCACTCCCTCTTACAACGTTGAAGATACATCAGCTCCAGTTAATAAAGGGAACTGCCATGGCAAGACAATATCGAGAACATCCCGAATGGTTTAACCTGTTTGAAGTCGATCAATACATCGATCTTTGTATAGATTTTGCAGAACGCCTGAATCCGGATTTTATTATCGAACGATTTGTTTCCCAGTCTCCAAAGTCATTGTTAATTGCTCCGGATTGGGGGTTGAAAAATTTCGAGTTCACAGCTAAAGTCCTGAAAAGATTTACAGAACGGAATACATGGCAAGGCCGATTATATAAAAAAGAATCTTAACCAGATCACCCTTCTGCTTCAATCTCCTTATTATCGTCATTATCATTTTTCTTTTTAGAAAACAGATTCTTTACTTTACCGATAAAGCCGGTTACCTTTTTCATAAAATTCTGTTTTCCCTGAGAGACCCCAACTGATTCTACAACCGGAGGCTGCAGTATCTGCCAGAAATAATTAAATGTAGAATGATACGGATCTCTAACAATCTCGGAATGTACCTTACGGGGTTTCCTCTCTTTTCCTTTCTTTATATCCGGATTATCCCTCTTGAGAACAGCATTGGCAGCCCTGCTTATCAGTTTATTCTCCACTAATTGTCCGTCTTGGTTCTTCAAAACTTTCAGGCGGAGATTATTATACAAAAAAGTCATGTCGACAGTGGCTCCCTCGCTGGAAGCATCAGTAATAAATTTAAGATCCTTCACTACTCCACTTTCGACCTGAGCCGGAGCCAAAGGTGTTATCAACTGATTCAATTCCCGTAAATCGAAATTAGTTAAATGAGCACTAAGCCTGAAATAATCATTTACAGAATCAACCGGAATATCCCAACGTGCATTAAAATGCCCTGCTCCCATTAATCGACCATCAGCCATAAGAGCCATAAAATGGTGTTTGTTTTGAGAAAAGTTGGTAAACCCTTTAATCTTTCCGTTCATTTCTGTAAAAAAGATTTTACCGGGAGTTGTTCCATTTTTAGATAGTTCTTCGTATACCACATTAAAATTACGAACATCGAGACTATCAATATCAAATTTAACGGGCATCTTATGCAATCCCTCATAAATCAGCGGCATTATATTATGCTGGATCTCTATTTTCTGATTTTTATAATTCAATAACGACACATCACTTACTGACAATTTCTTAGCTTTAAATATCTTATCCGAAAAATAAGAAGGAAAATCTATATCGAAGAACGTTATATCACCGACAGTAACATCAAACCAATCTTTGTTTTTGGGATGATGATATGCAAACTCATTTTTAGGAAATGCTGCATCCAAATGAATCTTCCCCAGTTGCAATATCTTCTTACTTTTACTTAGCTCGATATCCGCAACTTTCAGTGTATAAAATCCGTTATCCAAGGGAAAATGCAGATCCTTCGTTTTAAAGTCAATATCATCTAAAATAAAGTTATTCTGTTGATTGTCCAATTTCAGCCCCTTGAATGTTATACTTGTTGTATTCAGTTTCTGATGAGTAGCTTTCTCTCCTGCCAACCGGTTATTATAATCGATCGAGGCCTGAGAGATATTAAAATTATTGACAGATATAAGCGGAGCTATATCTCCAAGCTGTTCATAAATACTACCCTTATTATCTGAACTTCTATTCAATGAGGGCTTAACTCTCAATATTTGATTTATTTTGATATCCGGCTTATCAACAAAGAAATCACCGATACTAAAAACGGCTTTATTCCAATTTAATGAATTAAGAGACAATAGACCTGTAGCAAAATCTATCTCTAAATCGGGCTGAACCAAATCGACATGAGCTTTTACTAAAGTGATTTCTTTTATATCTATCGGCAACACCTCTTTCTTTTTGCTTGACTCTGAAGGAGAAGATACCGACTTTTTCTGACTTCCAGACTTTCTTATTGCCAAATCAGGAGATTGTAATATTATCTTATCCGTTTTAAGTCCTTGCTTGCTACCCCAACGGAGAGTATTTATTCCTGTCGATTTGGTAAGTAACTGAATTGTATCTTTGACTGATTTATCGATATAAATAAGAGATAAATCAGTAATATTAGAACGTGTCATGATCAGATCAACAGGTATTTCGTCCTTTCCCTTGGTTTGTTTTGATGTACCGTTTCTTTCCTTTATTATCCTGATTTTAGGTGTCATGAGTTCAAAAGCACCTATCTCGATTTTCTGATTTCGCTTAGATGGATTATAAGTAATATTCCTCATATCGACCAAAGGAGAACTAAATGCAAAGTACATATCCGGAGCCTTAGCCCAGTTTTTTTCCTGAGGAATCAACTCCACATCTCTCAAGAACAATCGTCCCTTCATTCCTGATAAAAACCCATCCTTTATTTTCAATCGGTAATCTTTCCCCGGCAATAGATTATCAAAACCTTCGAAACGAAGTTTAAAATCATCAAATGTCAGATATGTATCAGAATGCTCTACTGTTTCTTTATTTAATAATAAGTTTGTGGCATTAAAATCTACTTTAGGTAAATAGTAATCCATTCCTCCTTTTACTCTCTTATCTTTAAAACGAATATTTCCGTTATTTAAGGACAGATTACTGATCCTCAAATGATCTGCAAACGGACTTATAATATCCAGATTCTGAAGGGGATTATCTGCTGCCGATTGAGCATCCTCTTGATCCTTCACTGTTTTCTTCGAAGGCATCTTTACATACTCTACTTTTGGAGCATCAATCGAAAAGTAATCGATATTCAGTCCCTGATCGTACTTTATGCCTGTAACCGTTATGGAATCTATTGTTCCCGAAATATAATCATATTTTGTATTTGCAGTAATGGGACTAAGCATAATATCTGCAATTTGAAAACGTCCTAACACAGTATTCAATGCCAAATTACCAATTTTCAACCGTTCATTCTTCGAATTGACATTCCCTTCTATTCCCCGGGCATCTATCGAAAAACCATTCGAATACAAGAACTTTCGTTCTTTATCAGCGTCAGGATCAACTTTGAAGTGATAAGCTTCAAAATTAAAGTTATCCATGCGGTAAATATCCAAAGAGTCCTTTACGGCGTCAGTATATTGGAGTCGGGCATTATTTACACCTATACGGTCTATGGTTATACTATTAAGCAATGGTGAAACCATTTCGTACAAAGTCCAAGAGAGAGTTACCGGCTTAGCCTTAGACTTTTTATCAGATTGTTGATTTTTTTTCTGATTATTAAAATATTTAATATCAGAGTCCGCTATTTCAAACAACCTCACCTTCAGATTGCTCAATGCGTTTTCTCTATCAAAAGCAATTCCTTTCAAACTGATAGAATTAATAGTAGACTCAACATAACTATCGGGTATCCGATTATACTGCGTCCATAGCATTTTTTGAGGGATAAGATGAACTTTTTGAATACTTATGATGGAGTCTTTTGTACTTAATTCTATCTTATCGGTATTAAAAATAAATTGATTATTAGACAATAAGACTTGAGGTTGGTTTGTTTTAAAATCAAAATTATCACAGTATAATAGTTTTCCGGATTCAGATGAATTCTCATCTAACCTAAAACCATAAGCATGAAAACTTACATCCTTCAAAGAATAGATAGAGGAAGTATGCCCATCAAAAGAATCATAAGTTATATTGGCATGCTCCAGATTCATTTTCTTAACAGACAATACATCTATATATGGGGATATTAATTCATGCAAGGACTTATCTGAAGTATTCTTCGTTTTCTTTTCGAACCGATCCGAGTATTGCGAATCAAATACTTCAATAGTTGGATTCTTTATCTCAAACAGTTTAAAATTCAGCTTTTTATAATTAAACCGCCATGTTAGGTTTATTCCTTCAAAATGAATAGAACCAATATATACCTTGAAATAAGTGGATGGCAGACTGTCTTTTGCTGCCCATGAATTAAACACCAGAGTATCAGGAGACAGTTGCACATCTTTGATTAATAGAGAGCCATCCAGAAACCCTACCGAAAGATCTGTGAATTCCATATTATAAAAGCCATCGGTAGCCTGGGTAACCTCTTTCCGCAAGACATCCCTTAAATAACTTTCGAGCTTGTTCTTCAGATACCAGTTTGCAAAGAATCCACCAACAACTATAAATATAATCGCTATAAAAATAATCTTTAGGACTTTACGCTTTTTTCTTCCCATATATACGGACTCCAATTAAGATCTTAAACCTGTAATTTAACTAGTCTAACCTAAGTGATCGCTTCATTAATTCTGAAAATCATATTATTTGTAATGATAGTAAAAGTATTTCATCTATTTAACAGTCGTTGATATATATTGTTTGACAAAGTCAATTTTTTAAGAGAAAGATTACCCTAGTTACATTGAGTAAAAAATAAAAGAGGTGCATCTATAAAAGATACACCTCAATATATAGTTGAAAATATAATTAATTACCCGTAGGCTGCTGTCCGCCGCCACTGGCATTAGAAGCTCCGCCGCCACTCATAGCATCGTCATTATTGATAGATCGCAAGGCTTTCTTTATCTGAGATTTCATTTCACCAAAACGATATGAAACAGAGAAATTAACCGATTGATTTTTATTTATGCCAACATTTTCAAATACATAATCACGGGTTCTCTCTTTCGATTTAAATTTAAGCTCTTTTTGAAATGGATTAACTGCTGCTACATTAAATGTCAATTTATCCGACAAAAAGCTTTTTGCTAAGCTGAAACTATGAAAAGAGAAACCACCTCTTGTGCCCAATAATGTATAATTCTTAGACATACCTCCAAACCCTGCTGATAATTTGAAATCTTTAGGCAAAGTATATTGCAGATTAGTAAACAAACGACCGCTAAATCCATGATTTCCCATCCATTCATCCGCAGAAGCATTACCTCTAATATCCAGATACGACATAGAAGCATTAACTGTTAGTCTCATTTTAGAAGACAGAGACCAACTCACATAATTGAAAAATGAAACTTCTCTTCTTTTTCCAACATTAGCATAAGTTTGACTGACCACTTTGTCATTAATTTCTGTAATATTCTCTATCGAATTATTCACTATATCATAAGATAAGCTAGAGTTTAAATTGAATTTAGCACTAAAGAAACTATAATTTAAGCTCAAATTATGTGACTTAACAGCATCCAAATTAGGGTTACCATACGATATATAGTTTGTATCTGTTTGATTGGGATATGGGTTCAACTGCCATATTCCAGGTCTGGATATACGCATATTATATCCCAAACGTAAGTTTTGGGCAGGTTTGAGTTGATAAGAAACAGTTGCAGAAGGTACAATATCTGAATAATCTGTTTTAAAATTACGGTCAGAGCTTATAGGGAATTTTGCATCAAGGCTTGTTCCTTCATAACGTAATCCTGTTTTAAAACTCCATTTCTTCAGTTTGACACTATATCCTAAATATGCAGAATAAATATCTTGTCTATGCTTGAATTTATCATTTTCAGATTCCGGGACTTTCTTCCATGTACCTGTTATAAAATCGAAATTCTCTCTGCCACTATTACTCTCACTTAGTCTGATGATATACTTTAACCCAGCTTCCAATGTATGAATCTTAGCAAAGGGAGTTGTATAATCCAATTGAAATGTATGTTCTTTAGTCGAGCCATCGGAATTTTGATTAAACCTCGAATCCAAATAATTAAGTACATTCTTAGTTTCCACATTAGAAGCCCAATCATTTGGAGAGGATTCGAAGCGATAAGAAACTGTAGTAATTCGGTTTTTATTTTTTGCTGATATCCGCTGGTAATCTATGTTGAAGCTTGTTGTCCCATAAGTATATTTTGTATCAGTAGCCTGATTATATTCTTGTTTAGGAATGTGATTCTCATCTGAGAATAATACATTTCCTCTCGATCGTGAAGTTCCATCCCCCCCATATTTATTAAACCCTGCATTTATAAGACTTAACGTATCTATTTCATAGCTAAATTCTCCTCCTCCATATTGACCATCACCGGTAAACTTACTCCGACCGCTTGATTCCATAAAACGACGATTTTCAGACTGAAAATTTTCGCGGGACGAATGAGCACCGTCAGCCCATGGGCTTTTATAATTATAATAATTATAATTACCAGTGAACCCTATTTTTCCTTTCTTCATAGTTAAAAAAGCCCCGAGACCATAACCTCCTCGCGTATCGACACGGCTGTTCACAGTAGCTGTATATCCACCCAAAGACGATTGTTTATTGGTAATAATATTAATTATACCGGCAAGCCCTTCCGCATCGTATTTGGGACCTGGATCGGTTATTACTTCTATATTTTTTATAGAACTGGCAGGCATACTCTTTAATATATCTTTAGGATTATTTGCCAACATGCTTGAAGGTTTACCGTCCATATATATTTTATAACTGCTTGAGCCTTTCAATTCAATTTTATCTTCTGCATCCACAGTAATCATTGGTACTTTCTTCAACATATCCATAAGGGTACTGGTCTTCGAGTCCGGATCATCCTCCAAACTATAAGTTATTTTGTCAAGATCAACTTTTACTAATGGTCTTTGTGCAGAAACAACGACCTCAGACAAGGTTGTTTTACTGTTTTTCAATAAAACTTTGCCAAAATCCAACAAGTTTTCATTCTTTATTGTAAAGGAACGAGACAACGGATCCTTCCCTAAATATTGTATGTTCATTACAAAATCGCCCCTCTTATTCAGAGTCAGGCTAAACTTTCCGTTATCATCGGTAGCTGCTGCTTTTTCTAAAACGTCCGGTCTATCTTTTGTTGTTATTCGCAGCGTTGCATACGGAACAACTTCATTTGTCAGAGAGTCTACAACAGTACCTTTTATCGTTATTTTCCCTCCTGGTGCATTCTGAGAATACATTGTTATAGGACATAATAAGAATATTAGATAAAATAAGTTGATAATTTTCATTGATGTATTTTTTAGTTCCTGATACTCAAAAAATTTGTGTTGAATCCAAGTAGTTACTAAAGTCCACACCCTATACATTATACAAATAAATTGTACATTTGCATTAGTGTCTGATTAGATAGCTAAAGAGTTGGATAAAGTTTATTCAAATAAGTCGCAATATGATCAAAATAATCACAAAGTCAAATCTTTTTTTTATCATTTTTTTTCATTATCTGTAAATAACATTCAGAATCTGCATTAAAAAATCAATTTGCTCATAAAGCATAAATTCAAGACGATTTATAAGGAGCAACAATCGTCTTTATTTAATACATGCTCTTCACTCTATTTAATAAAATTATCGATGCAACACGTTGCGAATATCGAAGAACTTGAGAATAAACAAATATCTCGTCTTCTATGGCAATATGCGTTACCTGCTATTGTCGGAACAATGGTAAATTCACTTTACAATGTTATAGACCGTGTGTTTATCGGGCTATGGGTTGGAGATGACGCAATCTCAGCTTTAGGGCTGGTACTCCCTATTATGAATATTACAGCTGCAGTGGGAATGCTGGTTGGGGCAGGATCTGCCAGCCGGATATCTATTTATCTTGGTAAAAAAGATATAATCACTGCCGAGAAAATCGCAGGAACCTCTTTCCTAATGACACTAATACTAAGTGGACTAGTCATATTAGGATTATTATTATTCCTTGAACCGGTACTCAGATATGCAGGAGCCAGTGATGTCACACTACCGTATGCACGTGACTTCTTGCAGATTTTTCTTCCCGGTAATTTATTCTTATCACTTTGTTTCAATTTTAACAATATGATGAGAGCATCGGGGTACCCTAAAAAAGCAATGATAACAATGCTTATTAGTGTTTTTGCGAATATTATACTTGCTCCGATTTTCATACATGTTCTTGGCTGGGGTATAAAAGGTGCTGCAACAGCCACATTTATAGCCATGGTAATCGGATTCGTATTTGTGATGGAGCACTTCGTAAATCCGAAAAGCTTCATTAAGATTCGTTTAAAAAATTTCAAACTGCCCAAAGATATAGTCTGGTCAATTACATCAATCGGATTATCTCCTTTTCTAATGCAGCTAGCTGCTTCTGCTGTTATCTTCTTTATAATCTCCCAATTGAGAAAAACAACAGGAGACGACATCCATGCGGGAGATATGGCTATCGGAGCATATACAATAGCAAATACTCTATTAATGCTGATTGTTATGGTTGTTATCGGGCTAACACAAGGAATGCAGCCCATTGTAGGTTATAACTATGGAGCAAAAAACTACAACAGAGTAAAGGAAGCCGTTGTATATACAATCAAGATCGGGATCGGAATCACAACATTTGGGTTTATTCTAGGATTTTTCTTTCCTCAGATATTTGTCAGCTTTTTTAATCCGGGACCAATATTAGCAGAGGATTCCGTTAACGCTTTAAGATTACTTGTCATTTGTTTTCCTTTAGTCGGGTTTCAAGTCGTTGTTACAAACTTCTTTCAGTGTATAGGACAAGCCGGCAAATCAATACTTCTAAGTTTAACACGCCAAGTATTATTCTTAGTTCCTGCTTTATATATATTGCCAATGCACATTGGATTAAATGGAGTGTGGTTATCCATCCCCATCGCCGATTTTTTAGCGACAATTACAACTCTATGCCTATTCCTCATGCAGATCAGAGTATTGAAACGTGAAGCGCTTATTCAGAATAATTAATAACCTAGAATATAAGAGACACTAATTTCTCTCATTAATAAAAAAGGAAGACGCTCAAGAATGTCTTCCTTTTTTGTATAGAATAAAACAAAACTAAAGAAAAAAAGAGTTACCAAAATTGGTAACTCTTTTTCATATCTATTTTGAATCGTATTATTCAGCAAAAAATATTGCAACACGGTTCCATGCATTTTCTTTGTATGGTTGTTCTGTAGAACCTTTCCATTCAGTAGAAACACGGCTACTGCTGATATTGTATTTTTCAATAAGAGCTTTAGCAACTGTTTTTGCACGTTTTTCTGAAAGTTTCATGTTGAATGCTGCTGTACCTGTCTTTTTGTCAGCGTAACCAACAATCTTAACTTTAGCGTTAGGATTAGCTTTCAGATATTCTGCTGTATTGTAGATACTGATAGCTTGGTTATTATCAATAACAGCGCTACCGATACGGAAGAATACAACATTAGGAACATAGCTCTTTTCAACAACTGGAGCTGGAGCTGGAGGACATGGAGCCGGAGCTGGAGCCGGAGCTGGTTTTTGATTTCTCAATCTATCGTTTTCAGCTTTCAAGCTATTGATTTGACCATTCAAATCATTGATTAAACCTTGATCCATCAATACAGCTTCGCTAAAGCCAACTTTACCTACCTTCAAAGTAAGACCAGCAGCACCTGTCAGAATACCATTCCAACGTTTTGAGCCTTTAGGTCCTTTATCGAAATCGTTAGTGATCAGAGCACCACCTACTTCAGCATAGAAAGAAAGTCTTTCAGTGATTCTGAAAGTATTCAACAAACTTGCATTGAAAGTTACAGCATCAGGGCCTTTTTTCTTCAACAGTTTATCGTTCCAGTCACCGTGAGCCCAACCCACACCTACAGTAGGTATGAAGTTATATACACGGCTTTCGTTATATTTGCGGAAATAGTTAGTAGCATTGAACATTACATCAGCATGAGCATTGAAGTATGTTGTACTAAACATTTGTTGAGCTTCATTGCCATTAAAAGTGTGTAATTTACCACCTTGGATAACGCCTCTTGCTCCTAAGTATGGATTAAACCATTTCCCTACAAAAACCTGAGGATTAACAGTTAAACGATCCAAAAAACTTGCATGTTGGTCAGAAGGACCAATATATGCACTAGCACCTGCACCTGCACCGACAAACCAGTTATCCCAGAATCCGTTACGAGCGAAAGTTGCTTTTCTTCCTGCTTCAGCACTTACACCGCTTTCTTGAGCAGTAGCAGATACTCCAGCAAGAGCTAAACACATGAGTAGACTTACCTTTTTCATAATCAATTAATTATAGTTAAACAGTTATTTATTCAAATTGTATTTTCTATACCATTCATACATGAGAGAAATCCCTTGGTTAATATCTATTTTATACTTCCATCCTAAAGAGTTCAATTTCGATACATCAGTTAACTTTCTCATAGTTCCATCCGGTTTATCGGAGTTGAACCACAACTGACCTTTAAAACCTACTTTCTCTTTAATCAATAAAGCTAAATCTTTTATAGAGATCTCTTTTCCTGTACCAACATTTATATGTGTATTTCGAATTTCTTTACTATTTATAACATTTACCAAATCTAAAAAGTTCACCGATTCCATTATGTGAACTGTAGCATCTGCCATATCTTCACTCCACAGAAACTCTCTCAAAGGAGTTCCGGTTCCCCATAATTCAACCTGAACCTCGTTTGAATCGTTCAATGTTATACCATACTTATTCAAAACAGACAAGATTTCACTATCTGTATTACCTCCTGTTACTTTTTCAATCGGACGTAAATTCAAATCTTGTCTTATCGTCTGCCAATCTCCATCGGACAAACACTTACCTAAATGAATCTTACGAATCATTGCAGGTAAGACATGAGACTTTTCCAGATCAAAATTATCATTAGGGCCATACAAGTTTGTAGGCATTATAGATAAATAGTTAGTCCCATATTGTATATTATAGCTTTCACACATTTTTATCCCTGTAATCTTTGCTATTGCATAAGGCTCATTTGTGTATTCCAATGGAGAAGAAAGCAAAACATCTTCACTCATTGGCTGTGGAGCTTCCTTTGGATAAATACATGTACTGCCCAAAAATACAACTTTTTTCACATTATTCACAAATGATTGATGAATAATATTACTTTGAATCATTATATTTTCGTATATGAAGTCGGCTCTGTATATGTTATTAGCTACAATTCCACCAACTTTAGCCGCTGCAACAATAACGTAATCAGGCTTTTCTTTTGCAAAAAAAGAAGAAACAGCCAATTGATTAGTCAGGTCCAGTTCTGAATGAGTTCTTAACAAAAAGTTAGTGTATCCTCTTTCTCTTAAGTTTTTTAATATTGCAGATCCTACTAAACCGTTGTGTCCGGCTATATATATTTTAGATGATTTATCGATCATTTCATTCAAAATAATTCAAAATCTTATAACCTCCTTTTCTGAGGAACTCTTCTTTCTTCATCAAAAGGATATCGTTAACCATCATATCTTCGCATAAACCTTTAAGATCATAAGATGGTTCCCATCCCAATTTGGTTCGAGCCTTAGTGTTATCTCCTATAAGGATATCAACTTCTGTCGGTCTGAAATACGCAGGATCAACACCAACAACAACATCCCCGATTCGACCTTTTAAAGCATCCAGATACTCAGCACCTACTCTTTTCACGAAAAGATCTTCGTTTTCTATTGCAGAGATAAATCCTTCTTCCTTTTCACCTTCTCCTTTGAATTCAACAGCAACTCCAACTTCAGAGAAAGACATTTTAATAAAATCGCGAATAGTAGTGGTTACCCCCGTAGAAATTACGTAATCATCAGCTTTGTCTTGTTGCAATATAAGATACATAGCCTTGACATAATCTTTGGCATGTCCCCAATCTCGCTTACTGGACAAATTCCCCATGTATACCTTATTCTGCAAGCCCAATACAATTCGAGACACAGCCCTTGTTACCTTTCTTGTAACAAAAGTCTCGCCTCTTAAAGGAGATTCGTGATTAAACAAAATACCATTGCTCGCATGAATCCCATAAGCTTCCCTATAGTTTACTGTAATCCAATAGGAATATAATTTAGCAACAGCATAAGGGCTACGAGGATAAAATGGAGTAGTTTCTTTTTGAGGAATCTCTTGTACCAAGCCATACAATTCAGATGTAGAAGCCTGATAAATCCTGGTTTTATCAACTAAACCTAGCAATCGTATAGCTTCGAGCAGTCTCAACGTTCCAATACCGTCAGCATTCGCCGTATACTCAGGAGTATCAAAACTCACTTTTACATGACTCATTGCTGCGAGATTATAAATCTCATCAGGCTGTACTTCTCCGACAATACGAGTTAAATTCATACTATCAGTCATATCTCCATAATGGAGAATAAGATTTCGATGTTCTTCGTGGGGATCTTGATATAAATGATCGATACGCTCTGTATTAAACAAAGAGGATCTTCTCTTTATACCATGTACTGTATATCCCTTTTTAATCAAATAATCAGACAAATACGCACCGTCTTGACCGGTTATCCCTGTTATTAAAGCTACTTTACTCATCTAAAGTTGTTCTGTTACACTTTAAAATTAATGCCCAAAGGTAGGTAATTTTATATATTTAAACAAAAAAAAATTAACATAAAAAGAATTCAGCAAACTCTTTAGGCTTGCTGATGCTCTTTCCTTAATAAATCATTTACGGTTTTCACAGGATTAAATGTAGACAATGGCACTTCCACAAAAATGGTGTTCCAATCAGACATTGCACCATTCCATAACCCTGGCAATTCCAATGCTTTCAGATTTTTACCGCTCTTAGATTTCTTGCTAATGAAACCGGTATCCAAATCTATGTATTTTCTCAGATCAAATTTATCTCCCTTATAGTTCTTCAAGCCACAAACCAAATCAACAGGATTAAAATGTGTTCCGGATTCGAACATTGCTTTCTTTTCAGAATTATCCAAATCAATCTGAGAACTTTCCAATATTTGAAGAGATACTGTCTTATCTTTATTGACTGCAAAGAAAGGACCTCCACCCGGCTCTCCAATATTCCTAACCATTCCGCATACTCGCACAGGCCGATTCAATTTAGACTTCAAATACAAAACAAGCTCTGCATCTTCAAGATATTTTGTGTCAGGATTTTTCACATTTATCACATCTTGCAAGAAATGCAAAATGCCTAACAAGTCTTCTCTTGTATACTCTCCAGAATCCAGCAACTTCAGATATTCAAAACATTGCGTCTGTACCTTTATAAGATATCCGGCCAAAGCCTGTTTATATAAACATTCGTCACCTTTTAAGCGATCAGGAACAACATTATCTATATTTTTAACAAATACAACATCTGCATCCAAATCATTCAGGTTTTCTATCAATGCCCCATGCCCTCCAGGACGAAATAACAATTTACCATCTTCTCTAAATGGTGTATTATCTTCATTTACGGCCAGAGTATCTGTTTGTGATTTCTGCTCACTAAAGTTAATACTCAACACCACTCCGTGCTTTTTCTCATATAAAGGTTTCACAGATGCGACCAGAGCCTCAAATAAGGCTCTATGTTCTGGAGATACCGTTAAATGAATATTCACAGATTTCCCGCCTGTCTTTGCATATAAATTCCCTTCCTCAAGGTGCTCTTCGACGGGAGTCCTGCTACCTTCTGAATACGCATGAAATTTAAGCAACCCTTTGGGTAAATTACCATAATTCAGACCATCTGCACCAAGTAAAGCCTCAACCATAGCTTTATAATCTCCGCCAACAAGCAGCCCTTCTACGTTTTTATTAAAATTAGACTGACACTTAGCATCTAGGTCATTGTAAAATGCAAATTTATTGATGTTATCAAAAAAGATTCTCATAAATCCAGATTCCGGTAATTTATCTTCTCCCTCTAAAAAAGAGAAAACATCTTTAAACATCCGACTGGCTGCACCTGAAGCTGGAACAAATTTCACAACTTTGTAATTCCCGCAACAATACTCATTCCAAAGCCTTACCAATTCGGCTATCAACACATCATTTAATCGGAAAATACCTTTATCAACTGTAGCAATACTTGTGATCTCTAAAAAGGGAAAGCCTTTTTCAAAACAAGTAATCTGTCTTTCAACTTCCTCGACAGATATACCTTTACTATCTAACTGAATTTTATCTTGATCCGTGAAATAATTTCGCATAGGACTCTAATTAAATGATATATATATTGTTAAATAAAGTAGTAAACCTCTTTCTTTTGAAAGTCAGCTTTCTTCACAAAAATAAGAAAATATAAGACTAAAAAGTAAAAGATCTATGCAAAAAAATAAGAGGGAAACTGAATATTCAGTTTCCCTCTTATTTTTTATATAAATTATAGAATATACACTAAAATGAAGCATTTCTTGATTTAGAATTTCTTCGCACAAACATCACATATATACCAGCTAATAATATAAACGCACAAATATCGGTTGTAGTAAAGTTCACATAACTGGTCTTTTGAAGACGTTGACTTCCTAAATTAAAAGATTGCCGATAAGGCTTAACATTATTAAATTGTGTTCCTGAATTATTTCGCGCGGCGGATAAGGCATCTTCCATCGGAAGAAAGCTAGTAGGTGTACCTTGTGCAAACGAAGGTATTGTAATCATCAAAGAGACAGCTAATACACCTTTTAGTATTATGTTGCTAATTTTTTGCATATTATAAAAAAATATCCCGAGTTCAATTGGCACAAAGTTATAAGTTATAATAAGAAAAACATAATATTTTGGCGAAAATTTGTAATAAAACAGTCAAATTCTAAAAATCATCACAAAAAACTCATTATTTCCTTTGATGAAACAGCCTTTATTTTACTTTCTCCATAGTATGCGAGAAACTTGCTGTCATCGTGCTTTACTTTGAAGGCTAAAAAACCTTTATTGAATTTAAGGTCGGAAGTAATGCAAACATCTTCATCATCTAATCTCACGAAAGTATTTTTCTTAAGGGTTCTCAATACTGTATCATATTGTTCTTTATCTTCCAGAATATCTGACTTTGCTTTTTCCAAAAAGAATTTATTAAAACGGTTAGCTCCGGTATTGAATAGATAAAACTGTTTATTTCGCTTTTTAAACAGAGGCAACACCAGACATAATACAAAATCCTGAGAATTTTCAACATCCTGATTTATCAGATATTTACGGGTGGATTTAAACCAAATGGTAGAAATCAGCAACAGCACGATAAACGGCAGACAATAATACGATAAAAGCCTATCTGTATTATACATGTAGACAACACCAAATAAAGAGACAAATAACACCAATGCCGGAGGCACCAGTGCATATTTTCGCCATACTAATTTACTGAAGAAAGATCGTTTAAAACCCTTATTCTTCTCTATTTTTTTTATTTTATCTATTTCCATATATATCATCTTTTCTTTAATGCAAAGATACAAATGTTCCAAGATCAAAAGTTGCAAAATGAATTATAAAATAGTGAATAAAAAATAAAAGCATTTTTCTAATGTATTTTTACTCTTAAAATCTGTATTTTTACATTTGAAACATTTCTCAGTAAATACATCTTTGATTGTACGGGCTTTCTTGTATAAGCCTGTAAAATATTCATAGAAGGTCTATGACCTTAATTTAGGTAATTTTAGTAAAACAGGCACAAGCGATGAAGAATGAAATAGCGTTGGAAGATGAGTTAAAATCTTTAATGAACCTGTTGTCTGCCAAATCCGGAGATCTTCAAATAACTCAAGAAGAAGACCGTTTTTTAAGAAACATCATTAAAGACGGTATAACACAGGGAATATATAAAAAAGGTGATAATAAGTATTACTTCCTGATAATCGTTCTGAATACAGTCCAGATTGTCATTAATGAAATCGGACTAAAAAAAGCATCGGTTATAGCCAATATTCTGTATCGACCGGTAATGAACAATCTACTCTCAATAGAGCAGATCGAGAAGAAGTTCGACAAAGAAGTTGCGGATATAGTAAAAGGACTGACCAAGGTCAATGATCTGGAAGCAAACCAGACAACATTAGAATCCGAAAATTTCATAAAACTACTATTATCTTTCGCCGAAGATATGCGTGTTATACTCATCATGATAGCCAACAGGCTGTTTTTAATGCGTACAGCTTATGAGACAGATGAAGCCGAACGCCTGAAACTGTCAATAGAAGCATCATACATATATATACCTTTGGCACATAAGCTGGGTCTGTATAATATCAAGTCGGAAATGGAAGATTTATATCTGAAATATATCGACAGAAGCACATACGATTATATATCAGCTAAACTAAGCGAAAGTAAAGCTGCCCGTGATAAATATATCGAAGAATTTATCGCTCCGATACAGGAAAAACTGAAGGAAACCGGATTGAAGTACGACATGAAAGGGCGTACCAAGTCCATATTCTCCATTAATAATAAACTGAAGAAACAGAAAGTCGAATTTGAATCAATATATGACTTATTCGCAATCCGCATTATTCTGGACTCTCCACTTCCTAAAGAGAAAGCTGAATGCTGGCAGGTATATTCAATCATTACCGATTTATACCAGCCGAACCCCAAACGGCTCAAAGACTGGCTGTCCATTCCTAAAAGCAATGGTTATGAATCACTCCACATTACCGTAATGGGACCTCAATCCCGTTGGGTAGAGGTACAGATCAGAACCCGCCGCATGGATGAAATTGCCGAACGGGGACTTGCTGCTCACTGGAAATACAAAGGAGTTAAGAGCGAAAGTAATGTCGATGACTGGCTTACTACTCTACGCGAAACATTAGAGAGCAAAGGTGTTGCATCCAATGAAAAGTTGGAAGACTTCAAACTGGATATATATGATGAAGAGATATATGTCTTCACCCCGAAAGGAGACCTTCATAAATTACCGAAAGGAGCTACTGTTCTGGACTTTGCTTTCTCCATACACTCCAAAATAGGGTCAACCTGTATGTCAGGTAAGGTCAATGGAAAGAATGTATCTATCCGCCACAAACTCAACAGCGGCGATCAGATCGAGATTATGACATCCCCAAACCAGACACCTAAACAAGACTGGTTAAACATTGTAACCACATCGAAGGCTAAAAATAAGATACGTCAGAAACTCAAAGAAGAAGCGAACAAACAAGTCGAATTTGCCAAAGAACAATTAAAACGCCGTTTCAAGAATCGCAAGATTGATGAAGACGAAGGAGTTATGATGCGGCTGATAAAAAAACTCGGATTTAAAACAGTCACCGACTTTTACATTAAAATAGCTCAGGAAACTCTTGATGTCAATACAGTTATAGACCAATATCTGGATCTGGAGAAGCGTGAAGCCGAAATACACGACAAGCATGAAGCTGTCAGTGCAGAAGAGTACATTATCCAGTCTTCTAAAACCGAACAACGTTCGGAAAATGGAACAGACGAACTGATTCTCGACAAAGATTTAAGGGGAATAGATTATACGTTGGCTAAATGCTGTAATCCTATTTATGGGGATGAAATTTTCGGGTTTGTTTCTTCACAAGGGATCAAAATACACCGAACTAATTGCCCCAATGCCCACGATATGTTCTCTCGCTTTGCATACCGTGTAATTCCTGCCAGATGGTCTGGAAAATCAGGCTCCACATATACCATTGTACTTCGAGTAGTAGGTACAGACGATATTGGTATTGTTACGAATCTGACCTCCATAATATCGAAAGAGTCTGGTACTAACCTGCGTTCCATCAGCATAGAATCTAATGATGGACTTTTTCAGGGAAATCTTTCGGTTACATTACAAGACACAAATACATTGGACAGTTTAATGAAGAAACTGAGAACGGTACGTGGGGTGAAGTCTATTTCACGTATTAACTAGCTGATATAAGCTTCCGTCACAAACTTTAAATTAGAGAACAATGAAAACAACACATTTTGGGAGCTTAATAGCTCTGACTCTATTATCAGGATTCAGTTTATCTCTTTTTGGATCGGACAAAAAAGGACAACAAGCCAAGACTGAAATATCGGGAATAATAACCGATTATTTTAAAGAAGCAATGGTCAGAGTTACTGTCGTAAACAGAACCAATAATAAACACACTTATTCCGATATAGATGGGCATTACATTATATCTGCATCTCCAGGAGACACCCTCTCTTTTAGATATATAGGATATATGGAAAACATAGTTCATGTAGAAAATCAAAAGAATCTCGATATTACAATGATTATAGGAAGATGCGAAGATTCATATCCCAATGATCCCGATGATGTTTATTATCCGACATTACAACTTATTCATAAAGGATTAAGCGAAAAGCCAGTCGCCAGATATACGGTACTGCCAAGCTGGGACAAACCCCACTCCTTATCTTTAGAAAAAACAGAAAAGGAGAGTTATTTCCTGTTATCTAAAACATTGCCTGATTATGCGAATCGCAAAAAAGATAATAGACATGGAATATCTCTTAGTGAAAAAGACGTTGCAACCGATTCTTTGATTATTGATCAAAAATTATACTCTGCAATAGAAAGCCTTTTCTCTGAAACTCTGGCAAAGATGAGCAAGATTATACCCGAAGGACTTGATGGAGTCACCTATTATCTGTCTGCAACCGATAAAGACGGCGAAGTTATCGTCCGGTCTCTCTGGTCTCCCGACCAAGGCTCTGTACCTGACGAACTCACTCAGATTCTTGACCGTTTGTATATGGCTACAATAAACAGGAAAGTCCCATATTCCCTTCAAAACGACATACAGCAAATGATTATCAAAATAAGAGCGTGGGATCCTTATCCGGATAAAATCCCCCCACAGAGGTAACGAAAAAAGCCTCAGGAAATTCCTGAGGCTTTTTTGCTATTAATTACTTGTTCTTATCCTTGTCTACACTATCAACTACTTTTTTAGCATCGGGAGGTGTTTGTTTTTTCTTCACCCCGCTTCTTTCCAATAGAGCATCGATAGTAGGTTCATGTCCTCTAAACTTCACATACAGCTCCATCGGATCTTCGGTATTACCTTTCTCCAATACATTCTTGCGGAACGATTCGGCTGTCTCTTTATTAAAGATTCCATTTTCTTTGAATGCTGCAAATGCGTCAGCATCCAATACTTCAGACCATTTGTAACTGTAATATCCGGCTGCATAACCTCCTGAGAATATATGACCGAATGAAGCTGACATATTCGCGCCATCAGCAACAGGAAGTAAAGCTGTTCCAGCCATTGCTTTACGCTCGAAGTCTTTTACATCTCCTTCGTAAGGAGTCTGCAATGTATGCCATGCCATATCCAGATATCCGAATGACAACTGACGGTAGCACAAATATCCGGCATTGAAATTAGAAGCATCTACAAGTTTTTGAACCAATGCGGCAGGAATAGCCTCTCCTGTTTTATAATGTTTCGCAAAACGATCTAAGTACTCTTTCTCTGTCAGCCAGTTTTCCATTACCTGAGACGGAAGCTCCACAAAATCACGGGCAACATTAGTTCCTGAAAGTGTTTCGTAGTTACATGATGTAAGCATTCCGTGAAGAGCATGACCAAACTCATGCAAGAATGTCTCAACTTCATCAAAATTCAATAAAGCCGGCTCTGTTTCGGTTGGACGAGTAAAATTCATCACGATAGATACATGAGGACGTGAATCTTTACCGTTTTCGGTATATTGACCTTTATACTCTGTCATCCATGCACCCTGACGTTTTCCGGCACGAGGATGAAAATCAGTAAAAAGAACAGCTATATACTGACCTTTTTCATCGAAAACATCAAAAGCCTCAACTTCTGGTTGATATACCGGAATATCCGTATTCTTTTTAAATGTGACACCATATAGGTCTGTAGCTAGTCCGAATACACCTTTCTTTACATTTTCAAGTTCGAAATATGGACGAACCATTTCGTCATTCAGATCATATTTATCATCCTGTAATTTTTCGGAATAGTAAGCCCAATCCCAAGGTTGAAGTGTTATATCCTTTCCTTCGTATTTCGAAGCGAATTTCTGTACATCAGCAACATCTTCTTTTGCCCTCTCTTCAAAAGCATCATACAGGTTATTCAACAGGTTATTTACACCATCCTTGTTCTTAGCCATCTTATTACGAAGAGTAAATGTCGCATAATCGGGATAACCTAACAGTTGAGCTATCTTTAAACGGGTATTGGCTATTTGACGTACATTTTCTTGATTGTCAAATTCCCCGCCGGCTACACATTTGGTGTTATATGCCATATATAATTTTTCACGAAGATCACGTCTCTTCGAATACTTCATAAAGGCAATATAACTGGGAGCAGAAAGGTCGAACATCCATCCTTCTTTGCCTTTTCCTTTAGCTTTAGCCACAGCTGCGTCACGCACGCTTTGAGGTAATCCATCCAAATCAGCCTCGTCTGTCAATAACATTTCAAACTTATTGCTTTCTTTCAATGCATTCTGTCCGAAATTTAATGTCAGCTTACTTAATTCTGAAGACAAAGCCTTATACGTTTCCTTATCTTTTGCAGATAAAGTTACCCCTCTGTTCTCGAATCCCTCGTAAATTTTTTCGGTGAGACGAATTTGTTCAGGAGTCAACCCCGAATCATTCCTCTTATCATATACAGCTTTTACTTTCGCAAACAATTTCTCATTTAAGCTGATGTTATTACCATGATCAGATAACTTGGGAGACATACGCTGAGATATCTCCATCATTTCGTCATCACTCTCTGCACTCAGCAGATTAAAAAATACAGAGCTTACTCTTGATAATAACTCTCCTGATTCTTCGTATGCCTCAATAGTATTGGCAAATGTCGGGATCTCAGGATTATTTATAATCTGGTCAATTTCTACATTCTGCTCTTTCATCCCTTTCTCGAATGCCGGCTCATAATGCTCGTTTTTGATCAAATCAAAAGGAGGTGTACCATGAGGTGTTTTATATTCGGAGAAAAATGGATTTTGAGCTTGTATATTTACTGTCATAATTGATAATAATAAAATTAAGATAAAGCTTTTTTTCATAAAAAAACAAATATGAATTAATGAATACAAATCAAAAAGCATACCACTTTTGCACAAAGGTCTCTTTTTTTCTTTTAAACTGCAAATAGAGAGATCAATCATCCACTATATATTTATAAAAAGGGAACAAAAGTAACTCTTAGTTTTACTTCAGATGTCTCCGTCTTTTCCTCAATGACCTGATGATTTATCTACTGCCACCTTTCACCAGTGAAACCTATCCTGACCGTAGGAGCGAAAAATATCTCGCCCGATGTTTCAAATCCTGAGGTATAATTATGACCCTTACGAAATATCCTCAAAAGGTAACAAAAGTCACACCGAAAATGCATTTTTTTATTGTTCCCTTTTTACCCGTCAGTCTAATTTTCACTATGTTAACTGCTGACTGATAATTGATTTCAAAAACCTCTTTCCATATAGATAAAATAAGTGAATACTTATTATGCTTAGTTCGTTTAATATTTAATAAAAACCTTAAATCTTTTTTTAATATGAGGTCTTTCTGATGTGCAGGTTTGATAAAGAGCAGGATTAACATTACTTTTGCATGTTCCGGAATAAGAATATAACCACTTTTTAAGGGATAATTATTCAAAGATTAAGTATATTAGCCCTCATTTAACAGACTTATACATATCTTAATATATGGTTGATTATATAAAAGGCGAAATCGCTGAACTGACACCCGCTTCTGTCACTATTGAAACAAGCGGAATCGGATATTTTATAAATATTTCTTTAAATACATATTCGGCGTTAGAACATAAAAAGTCCGAAAAGTTATTTATATATGAGTCTATCAGAGAAGATGCTCATCAGTTATTCGGATTTATCAACAAACAGGAGAGAGATTTATTCATCTTACTTATAAGCGTTTCTGGAATAGGTGCAAGTACCGCACGCATGATTTTGTCTTCGATGACCATTACGGAACTCGAACTCGTCATATCATCCGGAAATGCGGATATGCTAAAAACAGTAAAAGGTATAGGCTTAAAAACGGCTCAACGGGTAATCGTAGACCTGAAAGACAAAATTAAAGTTACAGGAGACGCGATCAGTAATGTAAGCATTAATAGCGAAGCTGCCAACGAAGCTATTGCCGCATTGGTTATGCTGGGATTCGCACAGGTTCCATCGCAAAAAGCCGTAGCTAAAATTCTGAAAGACAAGCCCGACAGTACAATCGAACAGATTATAAAAACAGCACTGAAAATATTGTAAGTAATTATCCAATGCCGATCAGATATTCCGTCTCGGTATAAAAGAATACAATCACTATTTCAGACATTAGAGTAAAGAAACAATACGTATAACTAAGGATAAGGTCACAGACCTATTTATTGCTTTGGCAAGTATAATAACCTGAGCCTATTATAACTTGAGAATGTATCATTAGATACTTTCATTTACTAAAAAAATAAAAGCGGGGAATCATTGAATAAGAGTATAAAATATTTTATTCTAATCACATCACTGTTTATATGTGTAATCAGTCTGTTTTCGACGACATCGGAAAAGGCTGAGAGCGATTTTTCTTATCCCGCCGAAGAATTTACCGCTCCTCAGGATACGGGTACACTCTATCCTGTTAAGAACACACAGATCACGAATTACAACGATTTGATCAAAAAAAGTCCTATTGACCTGAAAGATCCTTCTAATGTGCAGACTCAAGTCGAATATGATATCAAACACAATGTATATCTTTTCCGGACAAAAATAGATAATGACGAATGGGTGACCCCTTTTACCCTCAATCCGCAACAATACCTCGACTATTCTCTCAAAGAATCAATGTCTCGTTATTTCAAACAGAAAAACGATGAGACCTTTAATAAAAAGGACGAAAAAGAAGCATTCTCTCTGAAAGATATAAAGGTTAATGCCGGAGCGCTCGAACGGATTTTTGGTCCCGGAGGAGTACAAGTCAAGACACAAGGATACGTTGAACTATCTATGGGATTAAAGAATACATCGACCGACAACCCAACTCTCTCTCAAAAGAACAGAAACCGGACAATGTTTGACTTTGATGAGAAAATTCAGGTCAATGTCAACGCATCCGTCGGCGATAAAGTAAACTTTGGGCTGAACTATGATACGGAAGCCACTTTCGACTTCGACTCAAAAAAAGCCAAGCTCGCATACGAAGGCAAAGAGGACGAAATAATCCGTTACCTAGAAGCCGGAAATGTGAGTATGAATACTACAAATTCATTGATAACAGGTGCAACTTCATTATTTGGTATTCGTGCTGATCTTCAATTCGGCAAATTAAAGATTAACACGGTTATCTCGCAAAAAGAAACACAAAGCCAAACGGCGAGTTCTTCGGGAGGTGTACAAACGACTCCTTTCGAATTCAAAGCCGATGAGTATGACGAAAATCAACACTTCTTTCTATCTCAGTATTTTCGGGATAACTACGATGAGGCGATGAGCAAACTGCCTTATATCCAATCACCGATACTTATCACTAAAATAGAAGTGTGGGTAACAAACAAACAAGGCAATTGGGATAATGCCCGCAATATTGTAGCATTTGCCGACATGGGAGAATACAACAAAATCGGCAACACCGGCAAATGGAATAAACAAGGAACATTAGATATTCCTTACAATGGAGCCAATAACTTATATTCCACCATAAACTCATCATATAGTGCAGCCCGTAACAAAGATCAGGCAAATGCCATACTGACTGCAGCGGGTTTACAGACCGGACAGGATTTCGATAAACTGGAGAATGCCCGTAAACTGGACGCCTCAGAATATACACTTAACACTAAACTGGGATATATATCACTCAACTCAGCCTTGGCTTCTGATCAGGTATTGGCTGTAGCTTTTGAATATACCAAAGGACCTGAGACGTATAAAATAGGGGAGTTTGCCAGTGAGATTCCGTCCCAGGAAGGAAGCGCAGCTAAATCGGGATCGCTATTTCTCAAATTATTGAAACCGGTATCTCTTTATCCTCAGTCCTATACATGGGATTTAATGATGAAGAACGTTTATAAACTCGGTTCAATTCAAATACAAAAAGAAAAATTCAGGCTGAATATCGCTTATCAAAGTGATACAGTCGGTACATACATAAACTATATCCCCGAAGGTAATATAAAAAATCAGCTGCTGCTGAGAGTTATGAACCTCGACAGGCTCAACGCATCAAATAATGCCAATCCCGATGGAATCTTTGACTTCCTCGATGGATACACTATCAATGCCGAAAGAGGTCGGGTTATATTTCCGGTTGTAGAACCCTTCGGTGAACACCTTCGAAAGAAAATAGGTAATGATGCCATTGCCAAGAAATATGTATACCAAGAATTGTACGATTCTACACTTACTGTTGCGCAACAAACCGCCGATAAAAATAAATTCAAAATAAGCGGATCGTTTCGGGCATCGGCATCTTCCAGCTCGGTAATCAGTCTCAATGCGATGAATGTAACCAAAGGTTCGGTCAAAGTAACGGCAAACGGGACTGTTTTAACTGAAAATGTAGATTACTCGGTCGACTATATCGCAGGAACAGTTACTATACTTAACCAAAGCCTCATAGATACCGGCACATCGATAAACGTTTCTCTCGAAGATCAATCGTTATTCAGTATGCAGCGGCAGACCTTACTGGGCTTGAATTTGAGTTATGATTTCACGAAGAATTTCAATGTAGGAGCTACCATATTGCATATGTATGAGAAGCCTCTCACCTACAAATCGTCAGTTGGAGAAGAAGCACTGAAAAATACGGTATGGGGACTAAATACCTCCTATCGTACAAAATCGCAATGGCTTACCAATCTGATAGACAAATTGCCATTTGTCAATGCAACAGCTCCATCCGAAATATCCTTGAATGCCGAATTTGCCCAGATGATACCGGGGCATTATGAAAATCAATATTCGGGAGGATATTCCTATATTGATGATTTTGAAGCGGCCAAGACCCGTATATCGTTAGTCAATGCTTATGGATGGAAATTATCTTCGACCCCTACCCTGTTTGAAGAATCGAAACTAACCAACGATATAGCTTATGGCAACAATAGGGCTCGACTTGCATGGTTTAACATCGATAACTTATTTACCAGAAATACATCACGGACACCTTCTCACATAACCAAAGAAGACCGAGACAATCCTTTCGTCAGGGAAATAAATATCAAAGAAATTTATCCGGGTAAAGACATCGTATCAACGGAAGCATCTACCCTTACAGCTCTCAATCTTTCGTTTTATCCGACCGAAAGAGGTCCTTACAATCTGGATGATGTCAGCCTCAACAGCGATGGACAACTTCTTAATCCTCAAAACCGATGGGGAGGAATTACCCGTAAACTGGATAATACAAATTTCGAAAACAGTAATATCGAATATATCGAATTTTGGTTGCTTGACCCGTTTGTCGAAAACGGTAAAAATAATGTCAACAACACAGGCGGAGATCTGTATTTTAATCTGGGAGAAATATCGGAAGATGTTCTGAAAGACGGTAAAAAATTCTTCGAAAACGGATTACCAACTGATCCTTTATCTACCGAATACGAAACCACAAAATGGGGACGTGTCCCTACCCGTCAATCTACCGCATATGCCTTTGATAATACATTGAGTAATGAAGCTCGTGCACGTCAGGATGTCGGGTTAAATGGCTTAAGTACTGCCGACGAATTGCAATTCCCCACTTATGTGACTTATCTGAACAATTTAAGATCGAAACTGTCGTCATCAGCCATTAGTAAAATGGAACAAGACCCCTTTTCTCCCTTGAACGATCCATCAGGAGATAACTATCACTATTATAGGGGAAGCGATTACGATGCACAGAAAACAAGCATCCTTGATCGTTATAAATACTTTAACGGAACGGAAGGTAATACTATTACAAATACCAACGAAAGCTATTCGACCGCCGCAAGCTCTGTGCCTGATGTTGAAGACCTCAATCAGGACTATACAATGAACGAATCCGATAATTATTATCAATACAAAGTAAAATTAGATCCGAACAACATGAATGTCGGCTCTAATTACATTTCAGAAATACGGGAAGTGTCGGTTACTCTTTCAAATGGTACTCCGTCTACAAACAAATGGTATCAGTTCAAAATCCCTCTGAGTGATTATAACAATACCAAAAACGGGAATAAGAAAGTAGGTAACATACAAGGATTCAAAACCATTCGGTTTATGCGTATGTTTGTCACTGATTTCAAGCAGGAAACATATCTGCGCTTTGCAACACTCGATCTTGTACGGGGAGAGTGGAGAACCTATACGCAAACATTGCAGGACGGTATCAATCAGGGGCAGGGTTCAATTAATGTATCTGCTGTAAATATAGAAGAGAACAGTAGCAAGACTCCTGTAAACTACGTTGTCCCTCCCGGGGTGAAACGCATAATAGACTCTAATCAGTCTCAATTGGTAGAAGATAATGAGCAGGCATTAGCCTTACAGGTTCTCAATCTGGAACCATCCGATGCCAGAGCTATATATAAAAATACAGGATATGACCTGCGCCGCTATAAAAGGCTGCAAATGTTTACCCATGCCGAAGAATTGGCAGACGGACAAGACATCGGTCAAAATGAAATAACTGTATTCCTGCGTTTAGGTTCGGACTACAAAAATAACTATTATGAATATGAAATACCATTATCCATAACTCCACCGGGAAGATATAGCAATAAAAACGATAATGACAGGGAAACCGTATGGCCTAAAGAAAATATGTTCGACTTCCCTTTGAAATTACTCACCAACCTGAAACTGGAGAGAAATAAGGAAAAACGTAAAGCAGGATCGGAAGTTTCGTACACAACCTTATACAGTACAAACGATCCAGATAATCAGCAAAACAAAGTTAGCATCATCGGTAATCCATCACTATCCGATATTCAGGTCATGATGATAGGTGTCAGAAACAATTCAAGAACCCTTAAATCGGCGGAAATATGGGTAAATGAATTACGCATGACCGACTTTGACGAAGAAGGAGGATGGGCAGCACAGGGTAATCTCAATATCAATCTGTCAGACATTGGGTCTGTCAGTTTTACGGGAAGGAAGGAAACAATCGGATTCGGATCAATTGATCAAAGCCTTAACGAACGAAGAAGTGATGATTATTCAACTTATACCATAGCAACAAACCTTGATCTGGGACGTTTCATCCCCGAAAAAATAAATGCGTCAATACCATTTTATTATTCATATTCAAATCAGACAACGACTCCCAAATACGATCCGCTGAACCAAGATATAACTCTTAAAGAATCATTGGATCTAGTCGATACTAAAGCTGAAAAAGATTCAATAAAGAATCTGGCGCAAGATAAGACTGTAACCAAGAGCCTTAGTTTTTCGAATGTAAAATTCGATATCAAAAGTAAGAACCCGATGCCGTATGACCCAGCCAATTTCACTTTCGGATATGCATACAGCGAAACCCAAATAACAAACCCGACAACGGTATATGACATAACTAAGAACCAGAAAACGACATTCAGCTATTCGTATTCTCCGGGAGTAAAGACATGGGAGCCTTTCAAAAACATAAAAAGTAAAGCTCCGCTTGCTCAATACCCAAAGAGTCTGGGTATTAATTTATTGCCGAGCAATATTTCGTTCAACTCATATACAACACGTTATAACACGGAAACTCTTACGAGGGATCTGGATAGTTATCTCCTAGGTGGAGACAGTAAGGCTTCTGAATTTATGACATGGAGCCAGACTTTTTATTGGGACAGAGACTTCAGTCTCAACTGGGACTTACTCCGTAACCTGAAAATCAGCTTACAAACCGGTACACGTGCCGAAATAGCAGATGAGCCCTATTTACAGATATATAAACGACTGGATAGGGATGAATACGAAGTATGGCGCGATTCTGTTTCTAACAGTATAAAAAATCAGAGCGGACCTTTGTCATACAGGCAAACGGCAAAGGTTACCTATACCCTCCCTCTAAATAATATTCCATTCCTTAGCTGGATCAGTTCATCTGCCAATTATGACAGTCAATATTCATGGGACAGAGGGGCAACTGTCGAATCGGAAGAAATCGGTAATATAATTACCAATAACATAACCTTATCTTCAAATAACAGATTCGATCTGACTGCTTTATATAATAAATCGGCATTTCTAAGAAAGGTCAATGCTAAGTTCGGAAGTAACAACCGCAGGTCTAATAATCAACGACCGGAAAGGGCAAAACCTGAACGATTGAAACGCTTCAGCCAGGAAATAACGCTGAATCCCGATTCTGGAACAGTTGTAAATCATAACCTGAGTACAAAACGGATCGATATTGTCGCCAGACGAGACGGACGGGTATTCAAGGTAAAATATAAACGAATTGATGACAATTCGATACGAATCATGTTGCAAGATACTGCTACCATACAGTTGAATATAGCGCAAAAAGGAGCAGTCGAAGAAACAACATTATATAAAGTTGCCGAATATGCTGCAAGAGGTTTAATGTCTGTACGCTCGTTCTCGGTCAATTATTCAGCTCGTAACGAAACCGCCATAGAAGGATTCAGGCCGGGCATAGGTGATATGTTTGGACAGAAACGAACCGAATACGGCATAACCCCGGGACTTGATTTCGCTTTCGGATTGAAAGGGGGAGAAGAATACCTCAACAGAGCATTACGGAACGATTGGCTGGTGTTAGACGAAAATAATATATCGCCGGCAGTTTATAACTCGACCCGTAAGCTCGAATTGGAAGCAACTCTGGAGCCAGCCAGAGGACTAAAAATCAGACTCAATGCTTTGCGAGAAAAAACAGATCGCATATCCTACCAATACTATGCGGATGCCCCTACCCTTAAAACTTTGGGTGGAAGCTTTACAATAACAACCATATCATTAGCATCCAGCTTTGACAGTGGCAATTCAGGAAACGGATACTATTCCAAAGCATTTGAGAAGTTCCGTAAGAACAGAGACATCATTACCCGTCGGTGGGAAAATAAATTCAATGGCACACCCTACCCTAACTCCGGATTCATTGCACAAGCAGGACTTGGAAATCAAGATTACTTTTCGGCTATAGGAGAACCTGTCAATAAAAATTCTTCGGATGTTCTTATTCCGGCATTCCTTGCTGCTTATACTGGACGAGATGTACGTTCTGTTTCACTTAATCCTTTTCCTGCACTATCGGCATTATTACCAAATTGGCGTATAACATACGATGGGCTTACGACTCTGCCTTGGTTCAAGACTAAATTCAAGAATCTGATTCTCAGCCATGCATATACATCTCAATACAGTATAGGATCGTATGGATCGTTTTCCAGCTGGATTGACGCCGGTAACGGACTCGGCTTTATAAAATCTCTTGACGACACCCCTCTGCCTGTGCCATCATCAGGTTATGATATTTCGGCTGTCAGCCTCATAGAACAATTTAATCCTTTGTTCGGAGCTGAAGGAACGATGAATAATAACCTGATTATCAAGGCGCGTTATAACTATACCAGAGCACTAAATCTTAATATCAGCTCATTTCAGATTATCGAAAACCTGCAAAAAGACCTCATCGTAGGCTTAGGATACAGAATCATCGAATTCAATAAAATAATGGGCTGGAATAAGAAAAAACAGTCAGGATTCAGTAATGATATGGTTATCAATGCCGATCTATCCAGACGCACAACCCAGTCATTGATACGAAAAATCGAAGACGGATTTACAGAAGCAACATCGGGCACAACGATACTTACCTTAAAAATATCAGCAGATTATAGTCTAAGCAAAGCACTAATCATGCGTGCCTATTTCGACAGAATAGTAAATTCACCTCTAATTTCAACATCTTCATATCCTACATCAAATACAAATTTCGGAATAAGTCTTCGCTTTACTCTGCCCGAATAGAACCTCTTAGTGTACAACAAACACACAGATATTCAAACCAATAGAGATATAATATCTTAGCAGAAAAAAGACCTTACTTTTTATTTAAGAAAACTAATAAAATAAAAAAAATAAAGAGTTCTCTTTTTTTCGCAAAATGTTAAACAAAAATAGATTATCTTTGTTAAAAGTAAGATTAGATAATTGATATGCACTCACTTGAGTGCAGTTATGGAGTTTGTGTAAGAAATGAAGAAATCTACGATTTGGCTACTCGCTGCTGTAATGGCAGTTACCTTTTTCGGGTTGTTATCATTGCAAATCAATTATTTTCGTGCCTCATTAAATATGAGAAACGATCAATTTGATGAGGCTGTGCGTAGAAGTTTATATCAAGTATCAAAGAATCTCGAACTCGAACAAACAAGAAAGTACCTGTATCAGGAAGCTTCTGATTTTTATAACAAAAAAGGAATATACAAAGATATTCCTGTGACTAATGCCAATGGCGAGCAGATTGTAACCCATTCACAAAGTTTCAGAATCACCGATAACAACGGAGATCCGATAATGAATATGGAATACAATGTATCGCAAACGACCAGCATCAAAAGCTCCAAATCTAAGAATATACCCAAAAGAGGTACAAATGCCGTAGCGCAGGCCTCCTTTAATATACAGGAACAATTTAAACAAAGATATGATTATCAGCGGCAATTGGTCGACAATGTAATCGCAAAAGACAATGTTATATCGAAACTGATACAACGATCAAGCACTGAGCCTATTTCGGAAAAAATAAATTTCAAGACCCTTAATAATACGATAAAAGACGAGCTCAAATCAAATGGTATAGAGATACCGTTCCAGTTTGAAATCGTAGACAATAACGATAAACCGATATTTAAACAGGAGAACTATACAGAACCTGACAAAAACTCGCTTTATAAGCAGGTCTTATATCCAAATGATCCGATAGATAAGTTAAACAGCCTTTGGGTATCATTTCCTACCAAAAACGATTATCTGCTCAGTGAAATATCATTGCTGTTGCCGGCTTTTGTATTTACACTCATTTTGCTCATTACATTCATAATATCCATATACCTGATATTCAGGCAAAAGCGTTTATCTGAAATGAAGAGCGATTTTATGAATAATATGACTCATGAACTGAAAACACCGGTATCAACCATATCATTGGCTGCGCAGATGCTGAGAGACCCGGGGATAATGAAATCGCCCGATATTTTCAATCATATATCCAGTGTGATTAATGATGAAACCAAACGCCTTAGTTTTCAGGTAGAAAAGGTATTGCAGATGTCTCTTTTTGAGAAACAACAGGCAACTCTAAAGTTCAAAGAGTTGGATGTCAACGATATTATTGTTAATATTGCCAATACTTTTCAGTTAAAAGTCGAAAAATTCGGTGGTAAAATCGACATAGATCTCGAAGCAGATGATACATTAGTAAATGCTGACGAAATGCATTTTACAAATGTAGTTTTTAATCTGCTAGATAATGCACTTAAATACAGGCGGGAAGATATACCTCTCGAATTGATGATTCGGACATGGAATCAGAACAATAAGATATATATAAGTGTTGAAGATAATGGTATCGGTATAAAAAAAGAAAACGCTAAAAAGATATTTGAACGATTCTACCGTGTTTCGACAGGTAACAGGCACGATGTAAAAGGATTCGGACTTGGACTTGCATATGTAAAAAAGATAATTGATGATCATAAAGGTACAATCAAGGTAGAAAGCGAAATAGGTCAAGGTACCAAATTTATAATAAGTTTATTCAATATAAAGTAGAGATATTATGGAAGAGAAGTTAAAGCTATTTTTATGTGAGGACGATGAAAACCTCGGGATGCTACTCAGAGAATACCTGCAAGCCAAAGGTTTTGATACAGACTTATTCCCTGACGGAGAAGCCGGATATAAAGGTTTTGTCAAAGAAAAATACGATTTGTGCGTGCTGGATGTTATGATGCCTAAAAAAGACGGTATCACATTGGTCAAAGAAATCAGAGCAATCAATCCTGACATACCTATTATATTTTTGACAGCCAAGAATATGAAAGACGATATTCTTGAAGGGTTCAAAGCAGGAGCAGATGATTACATAACCAAACCTTTCAGTATGGAAGAACTTGTGTTGCGTATCGAAGCTATATTCCGCCGCGTAAAAGGCAAAAAAGGTAAAGATCAACAGATTTACCAATTCGGTAAAATGAATTTCGATACTCAAAAACAAATTCTGACTATCAATGGAGAAAGCACTAAGCTTACAACCAAAGAGTCTGAACTATTAGGCTTGCTTTGCGCTCACGCCAATGATATATTGGAACGCAACCACGCTTTAAAGCAAATATGGGTAGATGATAACTACTTTAATGCCAGAAGCATGGATGTATACATCACCAAACTCAGAAAACTTCTGAAAGCCGACCCTGAAATTGAAATCATCAATATTCACGGTAAAGGCTATAAGTTAATTGCTCCGATAAATGAGGAAGCTGAAGAATCTGAAGCTTAACATTATACGTTAAAAATGAAAGCCTGCCTGATTTCGGGCAGGCTTTATTTTTGTCTCTGACACTTTCAACACGACACATTATGGTATGCCTATCAAAGAAATAACCATTTACATCTGTTTATTGTTGCTTACTGCCTGTAATACGGGGGAAAAGGCTGTCGATCAATACAAACTGCCCGTCAACCATAAACATTACAAGGATACGATGATAGGGAAAAGAATCCTTCTCTATGGAGACAGTATATCATCGGATGACTACGAATGGTACAAACAATACCTCAAAGAGGATTCCGGAGCCTCTGATGTATTCTTAGCCGGCTTTAGCGGATATACAGCCTCAATGCTCGCCAAAGATTCTCAACTGCAACGAATATATGATTATCGACCCGACATCATCATATGCCTTCTCGGAGGAAACGACACAGGAAAAAGGAATACAGTAGGAACTTTTGGACTTACCGATGAACCAACCGCCAGCGAAACCGATCTTAATTCGGATTATACAGACGATTATTTCATACAAGCAGCATCTCATATTGCACGTAAAGTAAGGCAGCATTATCAAGACTCTATACAGGCTCCTTTTATCGTCTTTTGCACCCCGCTGCCACAAAAAAGGAGTAACAGTTTCAACTCATTCTCTCAGCCCGAAAATTGGCTTCGAAAGAGAGATGCTATTGTCGAATGTTGCAACAAATACAACATCAAATGTATAGATCTTTACAATCTATGTAATTGGGATTTCACCAAAGAACCTTATTGGACATCCCCTACCGATATTAAGAATAACCATGGCATCTATACAATGGATGGACTTCATCCCAATGAGAATGGATATAAAGATATGGTTCGCATTATAATAAAGGAAATGTCTGAATAATCATATACAAAAGAACCGGAACATAACTTCCGGTTCTTTCTATTAAGTAACAGCAAGTATTTAATGATATACTTTCAGTCTAAACAGACTGTGACCGTTTCACTTACAAAAAAGACAAATAGGTCTGGGACCTTACCTTAAATACTTGGCACTACCTTTTTGATTGTTCCATCTGCATTGAATTCCATTTTATCGATACAAACTTCTCTATGGAATCCGGCAGCATCTCCCATTTTTATACCATTAGGGCGATTGAATCGGTGATAAACAATATACCATTCATCCGAATCTGGCTTTTGAAGAACTGAATTATGCCCCGTTCCATATATTCCCTTATCTGCATCTTTTGACAAGATAAGATTGTTTTCTGGTATTCTCAATTTACCTGTAGGAGAGTCAGACATGGCATATCTCACCCTGTAATTCTCGCTTCGGGTATCATCCTCCGACCACAAGAAATAGTACACTCCATTACGGTAAAATACATAAATACCTTCCCTGAAAGTATTGTCGGGTGTCATTATCTTTATTGTTTTTTCCTTAATAGAAAGCATATCGTTATTCAATTCGGCAACAGCCATGTACCCGTTTCCCCAATAAAGGTAATACTTCCCGGTTTTAGGATCCTGAAACACATCGGGATCTATTTCCTGACCTCCTCTTATCCCTTTAGGACGAGTTGCGACAACAGGCTTTCCCGAATCGGTAAAACGACCTGTCGGATTATCAGATACGGCTACGCCTATTTTTTGAGCACCGGTATAATAATAATAGTATTTATACGAATCGCCTTCTTTTCTTTCAATGATGCAAGGAGCCCAGGCATTGCGCCCTGCCCAAGGAACATCTTTTTTCAGGTCGAGAATAACACCTTCGTCTGTCCAATCTTTCAGATTATCGGATGAGAATACCTTAAAATAATATCCACCCCAGCCATCAAAACCATCGCTGGTTGGATAAAGGTAATATTTACCGGTCTTTTGTGAATATAAAATCTCCGGATCGGCATAATACCCTTCTAATACAGGATTATTATTCAATGCAGGGTATTTAGCAGGCATTCCCCATTTGTCTGTCAATCTTTTCAGTTCTTTTTTAGTAACAGGAATAATAGACCCATGGCGAGGGTGAAAGTCCATTGATATTTCGTGATCAATCACCTTGAAGTTTTTCAAGTCTGTTGTTTCACAAAATTGATACTGCCCTTTCATATACACATCATACATCAAGATGTAAGTATCCGAATTGATCCTCTTAAATACACTCGAACCTTCTACAGCGTCTTTGGTTTGCTGTTTGTAATCATCAGACTCATCCCAAATTCCCGAAGTAAGAGATTTGGTCGTTGCCAACTTTAGACCGTTTCCATCGCCTTCTGTCTTATAAAACAGGAAAAATTCTCCATCTTTCAGAATTATATCCCCATCGATACACGATTTCTTATTCTTTGGAATAAACAATGTCTTCGGCTCTCCTTCCAGATCTGTAAAATCCGGCGTTGCATATGCGTAATAGATTATATCCGGACCATTGCCATGCTGCATCGACCAATATACCATATATTTTTGGGCTTCGGGATCGTAGATAGTTTGAGGAGCCCATACCCTTTTCAGATTCTCCTGCCCCTTATATTTTTTCTGAATATTAATAATACTTGATGTCCAGTTTACCAAATCTGTAGATTTCAACAAAATCATTGCTCTGTTAGAATCCCAGCCCTTTGATGAAGTCATATCCGTTACGACCATATAGAATGTTTTACCATCCTCACCTCTCAAAATATGAGGATCTCTCACTCCTCCTGTCGAGCTTATTTGCTTGGAATCAATTACAGGTTGATTGTTATTCAATGCCATAAAATTATAACCATCTGCACTGATTGCAAACCTGACAGCTTCTTCTTCAACGCTATTTCCGGTGAAATAAGCAAATAAATAGCCTACATAATCTTTCTCGGCAATACTGCTTTGGGCAATGCTGTAACCTATAGCTATAACGCTCATAGCTACAAAAAGAATTGCCTTTCTTATTTTTTCCATATATAATATTCAGATTAAAAATTTATACTACATTTCTATTGTTTACCAAAACTTTACGAACAAAAGGTTACAAAAGTGACATTCTTTGTGTTTACTTTCCGGATAGTACTTTTGTTACTTGTACCCCTATGTCCCTTAAAGGAGATTTCATTTTCTCCGAAAAGCCCCTTTAGGCGTTTGGGCGCATTTTCCGAAAAGGTTACAAAAGTTACTCCCAAAATGCACTTTTACATCAGTAACTTTTTCTCTTTTTATCAGAACCTGTAACTAAGAGCCTGTTTAAATTTTAGCGAAAATTAATTTTATGATTGTCAAAACCAACTCTTAGCTGCTTTTTTCTGCTCTTATGAGCCTATTTTTCGCTTTCTTTTTTTAGTTTAGCCCGCTAAACTTTCAAAAACAAAACTAAAAATCTATCTCACAATAGCTATAAAAAAGTACAGCTATAAAATTTAAACAGGCTCTAAACATTGTCCCCTTTCTATATAGATAAAAAGTCACTAATAACCTTTGATCAGTTGGTCAACACAACACCTCCATTCGAAGTAATGGTGAGAACAGTATTGCCGTCCTTCTTAATTTTGATTTTATCCAGTGTAGTTTTCCCGTCCGAATCATCTGCATATCTTTTCACTTCCTGCTCGGCAAACATAGGCAGATTAACTTTCAGTTTAAGAGTATTTCCTGTAGCATTAACTGCGGTAATGTACCACTTGTCGGCATGTCGGCGAGCTAATACACAGAATTTGCCGGGGTATCCGTCGATAAAGCGGGTTTCATCCCAAGTTGTAGGAACCTGTTTCATAAAATCGATTGCAGCCGCAGGTGCATCTTCCAGATTATTGGGAGCAATAGCAAACATCTGAACCGGATTTTGGTATAATACAGCTGTTGCAATCTGGAATGTATATGAAGTCCGTCTGATTGTACCGCCATCATTAGTACGGTTATGACGTTTGTTCAACAGAACAGGACCAAATTCCATCGACCCTACTGAATTTCTGATAAATGGGTGCAAACAAGCACTGTAAGCCTCATCATCATTCGACTTCTGTGTAAAAATCAGATTTTCGGAGGCTAAAACAGCTTCACTGCCAACATAGTTAGGATACATACGTTCCCAACCACGGGGTAAAGTACAACCATGGAAAATAATCATCAAACCATAATCATTTGCATCAGAGAGTATATCTTCATACAATTTCATGGTCTCTTGCTTATCTCCTCCGAAGAAATCAACTTTCAGGCCTTTCACACCCAGACTTTTCAACCACTGCATTTCTTTTTTTCGAACTATCGAATTATGCATCCGTTGTTTTGCTCCCTGAGGAGCATCATTCCAATATCCGTTTGAGTTATACCAAAGGAATACATCTACCCCCTTTGACTGGGCATATTTAAACAACGCAGGCATCTTTTCATATCCTATCTGAGTTTCCCACAGACCATCGATCAGCACATATTCATATCCCATTTGAGCAGCTAAATCAATGTACTTGATCTGGTCTTCATAATTCACGCTATTGTCCTGCCACATGATCCAGCTCCATGTAGACCTTCCGTACTTATATTCTTGTGTAGGTTCGTACAATGGCTTTACTACATCGAAAGGAACAGTTGTTTCTACAATCGGTTTCAAGGTATTCCCTACGGTTATTGTCCGCCACGGAGTTTCTCCCGGAAGGCTTATAGCAGGATTTGCACTTCCAATTCCGTTATTTTCTTTCTGATTAGGATATGCAATAGTGTAAAGTCCGTCAGCTGTTCCGTCACTTAAGCGAGAAGCACAATATGCACTGCTGACTCCGGTTTCGGAAATTAATACCCAACCATCGTTTCCGACATGAAACAATGCGGGAAAAGTATATCCTTCTCCATATTTTGAGGGTGTACCTACCGGCTCATCAGAAACATATTCTTCTTCATAGCTGGGCTTAGTCCGCTTCCATCCGATCATCGGTGAAGCCTGAGGGGTGATAAATGTTGTTGTCTGAGGTGAAAATTTAAATCCGGTAGCCTCTTTTTCTACAACATAACAGGCAGTCTCTCCTGACTGGGGAATTGTATATTTAAATGCAACATCATTGTTACTTACTCTGAAAACTATTGATATTGGTACGTTATTCTTATTAGTCATGCTATACACAACCTCTTTTGCTATATAATGAACCGAAGCCACTTTCGTTCTGTCCATTATATACTTTTCATCGATCGATGATTCTTTTGTAGAAACAAAATTCATGGACTTTGAAAAATCGCCTCCATCAGTAACTAGTCCTAATGGTGATTTTTCTACCAGCACCTTGTTGTCGTATGCTACCGAATACGAGGGTTCTCCGTTTACTATCGAAACATTAAGGTTTAATCTTCCATCCGGAGAGTTAACTTGTACATCTTTTGCCCAAAGGCAGCAAGTGTACACTAACAAACTTGCACAAAACAGTACTCTTCTCATTTATTCAATTATTTAGGTTTTTCATGCAGAAAGGACTCAGCCCCTTTTATTAACTATCTAAGCATAAATGCAGTTTTTCTTACACAGGCAAATTTAAGGTTAATAGCACTATAATATAGAGTATATTTCATGCATGTTTGTACTACATTTCAATCAGAAGCCGGATTCGGGGTCTGTTTCATTTTTAATCTTCTTGAGATACTCAGAGGGCACAAGACCAAATTCATCCTTAAAGCATTGCCTGAAATAAGTTATACTATTTATACCTACCATATACGAGATTTCCGATATTGAATATTTTCCGGTAAGCAGCAATTTTTCGGCATTACCGATTCTTATCTTCCTGATGAATTCATTTACCGATATACCGCAAAGTGCTTTTATTTTACGATAAAGGGTAGAATGGCTCATATTCATTTTTTCGGCAATCAATGCCACATCTATCTTGTCTGAATCGAGATTCTGTTCGATAATAGCAGTCACCTTTTCAATAAATTCATTATCAATGCTGTTCAAAGCATCCACAATGATCGTTTTTTTATCTATTCTGTTTTTATTGATCAGATCTGCCAGCTTTTTCCTTGTATCCAGTAAGTTCACAATGCGACTCCGCAAAAGATTAGCACTGAAAGGTTTCGTTAAATATGAATCTATCCCCAGATTATAACCTTCGGTACGATCTTGTATCGTATCTTTTGCAGTAAGTAATATGATCGGAATATGGCTGGTTCTTACATCCTCTTTCAATGTTTTGCTAAGCTCAAACCCATCCATTTCGGGCATCATTATATCACTTACGATAATATCAGGTACATAGAGTAAGGCCTTCTCCCAACCTTCGGCTCCGTTTACCCCTACATAAACTGTATATTGATCCGCTAATGAACTCTGAATATAGTCCCGTATATCTTTATTATCCTCAACAACCAGAATAATAGTTTTATTTTCAGCAGTATTACCTGTATTATTCAGTTCCTCTCCCAGAATTTCAGTTACAGCTTCCTCGGACTCTAGTTCATCTATATGCTTGGCATTCGGATAAATATTATTAGCATCAATTCTGAAACGGAATATTGTCCCTTCTCCGAGTTTACTTTCTACAGTTATATCTCCTTCGTGTATCAAAACCAGATTACGAACCAAAGCTAAACCAATCCCTGTTCCCGAAACCTGCCTGTCGCCATTTGCCTGATAGTAACGCTCAAATATGCGTGATATGGATTCTTCAGGAATTCCGCATCCTGTATCCCTCACCTCTATTTCGGTATAAGTGATGTCATCTTCATGCAAATCCCTTAATGTAAGAGAAATAACACCTTCCTCGGTGTATTTAAACGCATTAGATAACAGATTTTCCAGAATAGTACCTATTATATCCGAATCGAAATAAATATCGTCGGTTCGGGTTTCTAGATTAATCTCAAGGTCTACTTTTGCATTAACGTTCAGCTCTTTATACTTTAAGCCAATTTCCTGAACTAATTGAGACAAATCTCCCTTATGTATTGTAAGCCTTTTGTTTTGTGTCTCGGTTTTACGGAAATCCAAAATCTGATTAATCAGATTAAGCAAACGCATAGCACTTTTGTGTATGACAGTTATTTTAGAGGCATGCCTTTCCGAAAGCCCCTGATCATTCTGCAAATCCTCCAAAGGTCCCAGAATAAGGGTTAATGGTGTTCTTAATTCGTGGGTTATATTGGTAAAAAAGCGTAATCTCTCATCATTAAGCACCTGCTCCTGCATATGGTTTCTTTTTTCCAGAGTAAGGGAAGTTTCCAGTTCGAGTTTTCGCTTATAAAAACGAAGGATAAAAAAGACTATCACCAAAGCAATTATCAAGTATACAGCCTTAGCCCACCATGTTAACCACAACGGTGGATAAATATCAATAATAAGTGATGCGACATGGTCAGACCATTCCTGATTCTTGACTCTTGACTTGATCAACAGTTCGTACTTACCTGGAGGTATATTTCTAAAAGTAATTGTATTCAGATTTTGAGTATTATACCAACGGTCTTCAAGTCCTTTCAGGGTATAGCTGTAATCGACCTGATTGTTCAGGGCATAATCCAGTACATTAAAAGATACACTAAATGTATTCTGATCGTAATCGAGCTTAATGGTTGACGTCACAGGGATGTTTATCTCCAGATCGGCAAGTTTCGATTCATTATTATATACTGTAAATCCGGTTATTACCGTTGAAGGTAATTTGATATGGGTAGGTATTGTTTCGGGATCCAAATAACACAAACCGTTTTGTGAGCCGAAAAATATTTGCCCCTTTGCATCTTTTGTCACAGAAGCACTCATGAAATCTCCCAAAGGAACACCATTATGATGATCGTAATGATAAAATTTCCCCGTACTGCATATCATACGGCTTATCCCATCATTGGAGCTGATCCATATGTTATGCGATGCATCTTCGGTTATAGCCCTGACATGAGTGTTCTTATATCCATTTTGTCCATTAAATATTTTAAACTTATCATCAACTGACGGATTTTCGAACAAAACGAGCCCCTCCCCTGTAGCGATCCACATCTGACCTTTTGAGTCTTTATATATATAATCAATCGTATTAGAAGGAAAGCCTTTCCCTGTATTATAAGTCTTCGGATTAGTAAAGTCTTTATCAAGAATAGTCAGTCCTTCTCCAAACGAACCGATCCATATTCTTCCTTGATCGTCTTTTGAAATCGCTCTGACCAAGTTTCGCAATTTATCCAAAGAGTATAATTTCCCGGCTTTCGCTGATAAATTATATTCATACACTCCGCTGCTTGTCCCAATAAGCATATTTTTGTCCTTATCTTCGTAAAAGCATCGGATATCGGTATTTTTATCATCGATCAAAAACCGAGAGACAACTTTATATTGAGAATCAAAAACAATGACTCCTCCCCTAAAAGTTCCGAACCATAAGTTATTGTCAGAATCTCGGGTTGCTGTCAGAATTGCATTATCAGTCAGTGGGCTGTTGCTTTTATTGAGAGTCTTTACCTTTACACCCTTCTCAAAAATATCTATTCCTCCACCATCTGTCCCTACCCAGACCCGATCTGAACGATCGACACAGATCCCCCATGCCACAGGATTACTTAATGTATTATTGAGACTCGGAATCGGAGAATACTCCCATGCTTTGAAGAAAGTCGGATAATGGCTTATAAAGTTTATGCCACCACCGTATGTTGCCAGCCATATATTCTCGAACGAATCCTGATAAATACTTCTTACGGTAGGATTAGATAGTCCGCTGTAATCATCACTATAACCAATGTTCTTAAATAAAACATTTTCGGGTCTAAGAAACATGCTTTGCCTGATATCAAGAATACTTACCCCACCTCTTTCGGTTCCGATCCATAGCTGCCCGTCTTTCATCTGAGTTATGGTATAAACATAATTGGATATCAACGAATTACTATTTCCCGAATCGTGTCTGAATACCACAAACGACTCTGTATCCGGATTGAATAAAGCCAACCCATTATTCGTACCGATCCAGACATTTTCATTCTTGTCAATGAATATTGCTGTTACGACATCACCCGGCAGGCTTTCCGCATTAGCCGGATCGTGTCGATAATTTTTGATTTTATTATCTTTCAGAGACAGGATACTGAGTCCCGAGGTTACATGTCCCAGATACAATAAGCCTTTACTGCCTTCATTTACACACCAAACACCATTGCTCACCATACGAGGAATAGTTGTTTTATTATAGTGCTTGAAGCTTTTTGTCTTTTTATTAAAATATTCGACACCCCTGTAGTATGTCGAAATCCAGACATTGCCATCTCTGGCGTTTACAATATCTGTAATATCATTAGTGACAATACCTTGTTTGTTTATAGAATCGTGTCTGTAATGAACAAACACTTCTGTTCTACAATCAAACATATTAAGTCCTTCACGCTGAGTCGCAATCCAGACTACATCGTCGTATTTGTCTGCATATACCTTATTCAGTTCATTCCCGCTGATACTTTGGAGAGAAGATGAAATATCCTTTTTCTTATAAACTTTAAACTTATTTCCATCAAATCTATTAAGCCCCGATTCAGTAGCAAACCATAAAAAACCCTTTTTATCCTGAGTAATACTTACAACATAATTACTGGATAAATCCGATTCTATCCCGATTCTTTTTATATCAGCAGCAAAACCACCGGTCGGGACAATGGCTATCAGAAATATCAAAAACAAAAGAACTAATAATCTCATATAGGATGCAATCTTCTAAGGTCTCAGACCTATGTTTTTATCTATCTAAGTAACACTTACGTCCTGTTACAACTTTAAAGTGCGACATTAAATATCAACGTTTACTTAAAATAATCAAAAATATAAAATAAACGGCTGACACCATATATAGCAACACGTCATTGACAAATCTACCATCCATCAATGACGATTTTGTACATCTTCAAAAAAAATAGCATCTCTTCAAATTAAGTGTTCAATACACACAAATTAGTAAGAGATATCAGAATAAAATAAGATTAGACAATCAATACATTCTATCTCTCATAACAGATTATATCTCAGCTTTGACCAATTCCACAATCTCTTTTGATTGATTTAAGATCAGGAAAAGCTGAGATTCATATATACTTTTGGGACTGTCAACATAATTTAATAATCGATGAAAAACTCTTAAAAAATGAAAAAACATTTTTCTTATTTATTGTGCATCATGTTGCTGCTTATTTCAGCGACAGCACATGCGCAAGAAGACAAAATCAAGGGTAAAGTTGTTGATGCACACAACGAACCTGTAATCGGGGCCAGCGTCCTGATCAAGGGAGACACTAATGGTACTATAACGGACGTAGACGGGTTATTTACCCTGAACGCAGTAAAAGGTACTTTGGTCGTTTCGTACCTTGGATACAAAACGGTAGAACAACCTGTTACCGACAAGACCTTTTATCTTATCACTATGGAGGAAGACTCCCATGTACTGGATGACATTGTTGTTGTAGGTTATGGAACCCAGTCGAAAAGGAACATAACGGGAGCTGTTAGCGACCTCAAATCCGATGCGATATCCCGCACTGCGGCAACTTCCACTTCGGGGGCTCTGGCCGGAAAAATGCCGGGTATATCGGTAAGAACTAAAGATGCAAGACCCGGTAAAGGAGCATCACTAGAAATCCGTAATCTTGGTAACCCTTTATATGTAATAGATGGTATACCTTATGGTGGTCAGACTGGGTCAGACTGGGTACAATCTTCGAATGTATCGGGAGCGGACGTCTTTAATGCTTTGAATATCGAAGATATCGAAAGCATATCAATACTGAAAGATGCTTCGGCAGCCGTTTATGGTCTGCGTGCTTCTAGCGGGGTCGTACTTGTTACAACCAAGAAAGGAAAAAATGAAGAAAGCATTAAAGTAAATATCAATGGATATTATGGATGGCAGAATCTAACTCGTTTTCCTGAAATGGCCAATGCGGCTCAATATACGAGAGGCTTAGTAGAAGCGGCTCAAAATGAAGGAAAAAACCCTAGGGAAGTATATACACCCGAAGAGTTAGCGAAATGGCAAGCAGGAACCGAACCAGGATATCAAAGTTATGATTATTATAAGATGACCATGAGAAAGAATATCCCACAGTGGCATCTAAATGCTAATGTAACGGGAGGCTCTAAACTTGCGACTTATTTCTTATCTGTAGGCCATACAGATCAGGATGCACTTATGAAAGATTTCTCATACAGCAGAACCAATCTACAATTGAACCTCGAAGCTAAAGTTCTTGATGGATTAACTATCGGAACTCAGATCAGCGGAAAAGAAGATAGTCAAAAAGATGTTGGTCTACCCGGTGGTGATGGATATTTTGCTTCGATATTGGGTATCATGTCAAATAGACCGACAGAAAGCCCTTATGCGAACGACAATCCAAACTATATAAATAAAACACATGACTATTCTCGTAACCCTGCATTATTCCACAGAGATATAGTAGGATACAAAGACAATCTTACCAGAAATGCAAATATAAACCTGTATGCCCAATATAAATTCAAGTTCGGGCTATCTGCTAAAGCTACTGTATCATATAACTATACAAACAGTAAATTTGATGGATTCCAGTACACATACAACGTTTATACATACGACAAGAATAGAGACACTTACGATAGAACAGCCGGATCTGATGCAGGTTGGAGATACCAAACAGAGAGAGAAGTGGTGGCTAAGTATGGGCAATTCCAATTAGATTATGCTAAACAACTGGGCAACCATTATATATCAGGAACATTTGCTTATGAAAGATCTGACTATGACAAAAACTATCTTTCATACGGAACAAATCCTTCAAATAATTACCTACCATTAGTAGAATTCGATAAAATGAATTCATTCAATGACGATTGGTCATATGAAGCCAGAGCCGGATATATTGGAAAAATCAATTATAACTATCTGGGTAAATACCTAATTGAATTATTAGGTCGTTATGATGCATCTTACTTATATGCACCAGGCAAACGCTGGGGATTCTTTCCTGGGGCATCTCTGGGATGGCGTATATCTGATGAACCATTCTTCGCAGGATTAAAAACCGTTGTAAGCGATTTGAAATTGAGAGCTTCTATCGGTCAAACAGGTAAAGAAGAAGGGGTTGGTATGTTTGGGTACCTAGGTGGATACACTTGGAACAGTGGCAACGCTGTATTAGACGGAACGTTCTCTACAGGTCTAAAACCAAGAGGACTACCTGTTACAAATCTGTCTTGGGTCAAAAATACGACTTCCAATATCGGTTTCGATCTTGCCATGTTTGACAATAAGCTTACTTTAACAGCCGATCTGTTCACTATAAAAAGAACTGGGGTTGCTGCTGAACGTTATGATGTACTTATACCTTCTGAAGTAGGTTATACTTTACCCAAAGAGAATCTTAACGAAAATGGATATTATGGAGCTGAGGGTATGGTTACATACACCGACAAAATCGGAGAAGTAAATTACACAGTTAGCGGTAACGTTACTTTTTCTCGTTACAAGAGCATCAAAACATACAAACCTCGTTTCGGTAATTCTTGGAATGAATACAGAAATTCTGCCGAAGACCGTTGGGGTGGTACCAGCTGGGGATATGAAGTTATTGGTCGCTTCCAATCACAAGAAGAAATTGATAACTATACAGTAAACAATGATGGAAATAACAACCGTACACAACTTCCCGGTGATTTTATCTACAAGGATGTCAATGGTGATGGTGTTATCAATGAAATGGACGAACGCCCTATAGGATATCCTCAGGGCTGGGCTCCAATAATTTCATTCGGAGGACATATCGGATTAGACTGGAAAGGTATAGATCTTAATATCGACTTTGCTGGTGGAGGCATGCAGACTTGGAATCAAAATTATGAGCTGAGAAATGCATTCCACGGAGGTGGTAACTCTCCTGCTTATTTATTGGAAGACAGATGGCACCGTGCAGATCCTTACGATGCTAATAGCGAATGGATTGCCGGATACTATCCTGCTCTCAGAAATGGCACTACCGGACCAAACTCTCTTAATGGTAAAGATAATAGCTTTTGGTTGACTAATGTAAGATACTTGAGAGTGAAAAACTTGGAATTAGGGTATACTTTACCCAAAAGCCTTATCAGTAAGATCAGAGCTGAAAAATTACGTGTATACATTAATGCTTCTAATCTATTATCATTCGATAATGTAGGTAAATACCAAATAGATCCTGAAATAGAAGCAAATGCTGCAGTAGTTTACCCTCAGCAACGTACAATATTAGTAGGATTCAATGTTACATTTTAAAAAAGAAGGATATGAAATACCTATTTATAAAAATAACTATAATAGCTTCTCTCTTATTCGTCAGTTGTAATAATAACGACTGGCTTGATAGAGATCCCCAAAATATTATTACTGACGAACAATTGTGGAATGATCCTAAAATGGTAACCTCGTTGTTGGCTAATTTTTACGACAGACTACCATCGTTGCATGGAAATTTCAATACAGGTGGCATGAGTGAAATTGACGATGCCATGTGGTCAGGACATCAAGATCAGAATAGTAAAAATGATTTCCAATATGGAGATGACTATGGTAGATACTGGGATTACGAACTTATTCGTGATATCAACCTTTCGATTGATAATCTCAATAAATATTCATCTAAACTAACCAATGAGCAAAAAAGCCTTTTCAGATCAGAGTTTCGGTTTATCAGAGCATCTGTATACTTCGAATTGGTTAAGCGCATGGGTGGTGTACCTTTGGTTACCAAACAATTGATTTATGACTTTAGTGGCGACCCCACTCCTCTACAAACTCCTCGTGCGAAAGAATATGAAGTATATGATTTCGTATATTCTGAGATGGAAGACATTAAAGATACGTTGAGTGCTAATAATACCAGCCAAACACGAGCTAATACTTATACTGCACTAGCTGTAGAAAGTAGAGCAATGTTATACGCAGCGTCCATTGCAAAGTATAATAACCTGATGCCTGCACCGATTACAACTCCTGGTGGAGAAGTAGGTATTCCTGCTGACAAAGCGAATGATTACTATACTAAATCTCTGAAAGCATCTCAAGCTATTATCAATAGTGGCAAATACAGTCTTTATAATACAAATGCTGATAAAGGAGCCAATTTTTATGATATGCTGAATAAGAAGACTAATGAAGTGATCTTTGCCAAAGATTACAAACTAAGTCTGAAAGTTCATCGATTTGCTTATGATAATATCGTTAAAAGTCTGACCGAAGATAACGAATCATCATCATCTATATCTCCTTCACTAAGTTTAATAGAAAGTTTCGAATATCTCGATGGAAGTAAAGGAACACTTAAGGATGTAGATGCTAATGGTAAATACATATCCTATACCAATATTTCGGATATCTTCAATAACAAAGACGGACGTCTGTTTGGGACTGTAGTGTACGCAGGAACAACATTCCGTAATACTCCTGTCAATATTCAAGCAGGACAAGCTGTCTGGAATAAAGACCACTACGAATTTAAAATAGGCAGTTTAGGAGCAAAAGATAGTACCGGTATTTTAATTACAGGGCTTGATGGACCTCTTGACAACGAAAAGGATGTCAGTAATACAGGGTTTTATATAAGAAAATTTGTGAGTGATGCTTCCAGCGCAAGTACTCGTGGAACCTCTGCTGATAATTGGTGGCCTTGGTACAGACTTGGCGAGATATATCTCAATGCAGCAGAAGCAGCCTTCGAACTAGGACAGGGTGATGCAGTCGGATATGTAAACAAATTACGCGAAAGAGCAGGATTCCCTGCAAATAGCCTTTCATCTTTGACTATTGATAAAATACGCAACGAACGACGTGTTGAACTGGCTTTCGAAGATCATAGATATTTCGATCTGAAAAGGTGGAGGATCGCTCATGAGATATGGAATGGCAGCGATAACAGCGATGACGCAGTAGTACGTGGATTATATCCTTACAGAATAGTAAATCCGGGAAGCCCCGATAATGGTAAATATATCTTTGTAAGAATGAGACCGACTAGATTCAAAAAAGCACGATTTTTCAGATTAGCCAATTATTACTCTTCTATTGAACAGAAAGCATTGGATAATAATCCTAAACTTGTTAAGAATCCATTCCACTAAAAAAATAATAATCATGAAAATCTTACATATAATAATTCTGACAATCATCTGCAGTGCCTTTGCAGGTTGCGAAAAAGACAATTTTGATGCTCCAAAGGCAACTCTGTCAGGAAAAGTCACTTACAACGGCAATGCGGTAGGTGTACGTACTAATGCCACTCAATTGGAATTATGGCAAGACGGTTATGCTCTGCACTCTAAGATCCCGGTCTATATTGCTCAGGATGGAACATTCTCGGCATCCTTATTTAATGGTCAATACAAGTTGGTTCGTTTGGCAGGGGCACCTTGGATCGCTCAAGCCAGCGACACCATCGTTATTGATGTAAAAGGGAATACAGTTGTGGATATCCCTGTCACTCCTTACTTTGCGATCAGTAAAGAAAGCTATACAAAAGGAACTGGAACAATCACTGCTAAATTCACAGTTGAACAAGGTGTTGCTTCTGCAAATCCGGAATCAGTCAGACTGTTTTTCGGAAAATCAATCCTTACCGATAGTAATAAAAACGAAGGTGTTGTAAAAGCAGATCTATCAAGTATTACAATCGGGGCCGAATCTAGTATGACAGCGGATATACCATCTGCCTTAGCTGATGCCGATTATCTATTTGTCCGTATCGGAGTAAGAGCAACTGTTTCGAGTGAATATTATTATACTCAAGTACAAAAAATTTCTTTAAAATAAGAAATTCTTATAAAAGAAAAGAGGCTGTCAATTAGACAGCCTCTTTTCTTTTATAACTATAAGCCAATGAAACAATATTATAATATTAAAAAATCCTCAAACATCTCTGCTTGAGGATTATTGTTTGTGGAGAATATCGGACTCGAACCGATCACCTTAACACTGCCAGTGTTACGCTCTAGCCAGATGAGCTAATCCCCCATTTTGAATCTTTTTTCAGATTCGGATACAAAAATAGAATAATTTTAATTCCGCCAACTATAATTACCTTAAAAAATTAGGGAGAGCAAAAGACTTTCGCCTATTACTGAAATTATCTCGTTATCTTTGTACCCTTAAATAACAAGAAATATGCTAATATTCAATACAACATTGCATCTGGATGATTCGGTTCACGACGAATGTCTGCTTTATCTAAAAGAAATATATATTCCCAAAGCCATCGAAAGCAAATTACTGCAGCAGCCATCATTGGCTCGAATCGATGCACAGCATGAAGATCATGGAGTAAGCTATGCCATGCAATTCAAGACTACTGATATAGATACTCTCGACAGTTGGGCTAAAACTACAGGGCAAGAATTACAACAGGAAATGAATAACCGATTTGGCAGTAAAATTGCTGGATTTGTAACCCTTCTCGAAGAAATTCCACTATAAGGCATGGCCGCACCAATAAACAAAGAACGTATAATATTAGGCATTGATCCCGGTACGCAAGTAATGGGGTATGGTGTATTGCGGGTATTAAACAACAAACCGTCTCTTATCGCTATGGGTGTTCTGCAACTCAGCAAATACGACGACCATTATTTAAAACTGAGAAGAATATTCGAAAGAGTAATCGGATTGGTCGATGAATATCTTCCTGACGAGCTTGCCATAGAAGCCCCTTTCTTCGGTAAGAATGTACAAAGTATGCTGAAACTTGGACGTGCCCAAGGTGTTGCAATGGCTGCAGCTTTGTCTCGAGATATTCCTATTTTCGAATATGCCCCGCTAAAGATAAAGATGTCTATAACCGGAAATGGTAAAGCAGCCAAAGAACAGGTTGCATATATGTGCCAGAATTATCTGAAAATTCCGGATGAGAATATGCTCCCTCAATTGGATGCAACCGACGGACTAGCAGCTGCTCTCTGTCACTATTTCCAGACAAACAACCCCACACAGGATAAAAAATTCAACAGTTGGAAAGACTTCATCAATAAGAATCCGGGTAAAGTGAGCGGCCTGAAATAAGAAGTGTCCGGTTAGCCTAAACGGGGATCTGTACCCCATTTCAATTTCTTTTTCAACGTATTATAGAATGTATGCCCTATTCTCTTAACAATTAAAACAGGCACAGCCGATTTTTCGATTCTTAGAGTAGTTCCTTCGGCGGACATCATCTTTGAACGACCATCCAGAGAAATAAGGAAACAACAACTACGGCTTTTTACAGTCAGTGTTATAATATTTTCATCCTCAATCACTAATGGTCTTGCATTCAAACTATGAGGAGCAATGGCCGTAATAGCTAAGGTAGAACTATTAGGAGTCATAATAGGTCCTCCGACACTCAGCGAATATGCAGTAGACCCTGTTGGAGTCGCGATAATCAGACCGTCTGCCTCATATGATGTCAGATGTTCATCATTAATAAAAACATCAACAGTAATCATCGATGCCAGATCTTGTTTCAGAACAGCAATCTCGTTCAACGCATAATGCTCCGGATTACCATCTTTTCCATTAATCAGCAGTCGCAACTGAGCTCTCTCTTCAATTGTATATTTTCCGGCAAGGATTTCTGTCAATGTTTCTTCCATATCGTCTTCCGATACATCAGCCAGAAAACCTAACCGACCTGTATTAATACCCAAAATCGGAATATTCTTGAGTTGAACAGCCGAAACAGTTTTTAAGAATGTTCCATCTCCTCCTATACTTAACGCAATATCCAGATCGAGTTCTTTGCAATCGAGAATACCTTCTACCCTACCCTCCCAATGTATATGTGGTGATAAGTATTCATGAAATTCTTTTTGTATAAATATCTGCACATCGCTTTTTGCAAGGATATCCAGAATCTTAACTACCTGTTCGCTTTTTTGGTATTCGTTGCCAAATATTCCTATTTTCATACCGGAAAACAATTTAGGTCTCAGACCTGTTTATTACATTTATAATATTAAGAGCAAAAAAAGAAAAGGTTACAAAATCAGTAATCAGTTGGAATTTATTAATTTTCAATTAATCGAAAAAGGTTACAAAGGTTACTCTTAAATTACATCTTTTTTTATTGCTCCTTTTTTATCCATCAATCTGATTTTTTTCAAGATTAACTGATAACTGCTGCCTGATCATTGATAACTGATTTTAAAGAACTCTTTTTATATAGATAAATTTATTCGTTAAATAATACTCCATAATCAACCGTAACTACTCAATTTTTTCAGGATATAAAAAGGATGCTGATTATAGTGTATAAATGCCCTTAAAAATCCCAAAATAACGCAAAGTCTCGGTATTTCGTATTAAATTTGCATACCTTGCAATTGATTATACTGCAAAGGTGGTAAAAAAGTTTCACAAATATGCTCAGGCATCATTTTAATCACGACAAGAATCTATCATGACCAAATTGAGTGTAAATATCAACAAAGTGGCAACCATTCGCAATGCACGGGGTGGCAATGTGCCAAATGTGCCACAAGTAGCTGTCGATTGCGAAAAATTCGGAGCAGAGGGAATTACAGTACATCCCCGACCGGATCAACGCCATATCACAACTAAAGATGTTTATGATATAAAAGCAAGAATTAAAACAGAATTTAATATAGAAGGATATCCTACTCCCGAATTTATTAAGCTAATCAAAGAAATACGGCCAACACAAGTCACACTTGTCCCGGATGCTCCGGATGCGATAACATCCAATGCAGGCTGGGATACTAAAGTAAATTTTCAGTTTCTCAGCGATCTGGCAGATGAATTTAAGGCAATGGGAGTGCGTACCTCTATCTTTACAGGTACAGATCCCGAGATCATAGAATATGCAGCCAAAACAGGTACAGACAGGATAGAGTTATATACAGAGCCTTATGCTACATTATATCCAAAAGATCCCGAAGCAGCGATACTTCCGTTTATAGAAGCGGCTAAAATAGCAAAACATCTGGGACTTGGTATTAATGCCGGGCATGACTTGAGCCTCGAGAATCTCAACTTTTTCTATAAGAATATACCCTATGTCGAAGAAGTTTCAATAGGACATGCCTTGATCAGCGATGCGCTATATTTAGGACTGGAACGAACTATTGCAGCTTATAAAAACTGTTTAAAATAAACCTCTCAATCTAAATAAGGGTGAGATAAAAGCAATAGGAATTATGGCTACAATAAAACAAGAAAAATCAATCGGTCTGGCAGGAACTATCGGGTTTCATGTCTTACTCATTGTATTCCTGCTGCTTTATTACATAAAGCCTACCGACAAAGACCGACTAAATGAAGAATTAGGAGGAGTACCTGTCATGTTTGGAAACGTACAGGATGCTCTTGGCGATGACGAACCTTTCGGCCGTGGAAACGGACTTACCGAAGATGTGCTGGAACCAATCGAATCGGATCCTACGATGCCTAATAATTTGAAACAATCAGAAAACCCCGTAAGCAAACCTGAAATATCACCGGCTCCTACTCCGACAAAAACAAAAATCGTAAAAGAAACAAAAGCACCCACTGCGACACAGGATGTAGAGAAAACAATCGCCATAAACGAAGCCAAAAAGCAGGAAGCAGCCAAGAAAAAACAAGAAGCTGCTGTTGCCGAAGCCAATCGTCTGGCTCAAGCCGAAGCTGACCGCATCGCTAAACAAGAGGCTGACCGCAAAAAAAATATAAACAGTCAGATGGCAGGTTTATTTGGTAATGGTTCGGGTAACGGAAGCAGAGGAAATACTCACGGCACAGGTACTCAGGGATCACCCGCCGGAAACGGCAGCGTAGGAAAAGTATCGGGCGTAGGAGGAACAGGTACTTATGACCTAGGGGGACGGGGTGTTGGCTCCGGAGGACTTAAACTACCCTCTTATACCGTCGATGATTATGGAACAGTAGTTGTAGACATCATTGTTGACCCCAAAGGAAATGTGATAGAGGCTAGTATCGGACGTGGAACAAATACAACCAACTCTACTCTCCGAAATGAATCGTTACGTGCCGCACAACGCACAAAATTTGCGATAGTCAATACGACCAATAACCAGAAAGGAACAATTACATATAAGTTCAACCTAAACTAAGTTCTCACACTTAATCAATCGGATATGAAGAAAGCATTAATATTTTTAGTTACCGGGTTTGAAGAAATAGAAGCATTAGCAACTGTGGATATTCTCAGACGTGGCGGTGTAGAGATTAAAACGGTTTCTCTTACTGACGAAAAGACTGTTGTAGGAAGCCACTCAATTCCTGTAATTGCAGATGAACTTTTTGACAATGCAGATTTCTCATCCGCCGACATATTGATATTACCCGGAGGTACAGTAAGAATCAATGAACATGACGGTCTGAAAGAAAAATTGATCGAATTTAATAATAGAGGCAAAAACATAGCTGCAATATGTGCTGCCCCGATGGTATTGGGAGGATTAGGGTTGTTAAAAGGAAAAAAAGCGACATGTTATCCCGGATTCGAAAAATACCTGGACGGAGCAGAACTTGCAACAAACGAAGCTGTTGTTGTTCAAGGAAATATAGTCACCGGAAGAGGCCCCGGACTTACTCTCGATTTTGCATTGCAATTATTAGAAACTTTGGAAGGAAAAGAAAAAAGAGAAGAAGTTGCAAAAGGCTTACTCCTTCTATAAATCCGATTTTTAATCTAACTCATATAAATATCCTGCAAAATGATTCTGCAGGATATTTTTTTTGAAAAGACAGACTCCAATTACAAATATTATTTTACCACACAAAAAGCCATAAAACAATCATTATTTCATAAATATTTTATTTTACTTTGCAATATATTATTTAAAAGAATATTTTTGAAAACTTATGAAAGAATCTCTATTCAGAAAGAAATCGATTGCTGAAGCACTATCCAGAGCCAACTCGGATAAGGACGGATTAAAACGTACGCTCAGTGCCAATAATCTTATCGCACTGGGGGTAGGGGCAATTATCGGTACAGGTATTTTTGTCCTCACAGGTACAGCCGCCGCCAATTACGCAGGTCCGGCACTTACCATATCATTCGTCATATCGGCAATAGGCTGTTTGTTGGCAGGTCTATGCTATGCTGAGTTTGCGTCAATGATTCCTGTGGCCGGAAGTGCTTACGCATACAGCTATTCGACCTTAGGCGAACTAATAGCATGGTTTATCGGGTGGGATCTTATTCTAGAGTATCTCTTCACGGCAGGAACCGTTGCTGTAGGATGGTCGGGTTACGTAATCAGTTTTCTGAATGGAATAGGAATACATATTCCTGTATCGATAGCCGAATCTCCCTTCGGATATGATGTACATAGCGGATGGTATCTGACAGGAAGCATCATCAACTTCCCTGCTATGTTTATAATCTCGCTGATGGCTGTATTACTTGTTTTGGGTATAAAACAATCCGCAACTTTAAACAATGTTATCGTATTTGTAAAAGTAATCGTAATTCTTTTATTTATCGGATTCGGGATAGCTTATATATCTACCGATAACTGGGTTCCTTACATTCCGGAACAAACATCTTTCGGTCATTTCGGATTTTCAGGAATATTGAGAGGAGCCGGTGTCATATTCTTCGCTTACATAGGATTCGATGCCGTTTCGACTGCTGCTCAGGAAGCAAAAAATCCGCAAAAAGATATGCCCAAAGGGATACTCTATTCATTGCTTATATGTACGGTATTATATGTGGCGGTAACGCTTGTGCTAACAGGAATAGCTCATTATACAGAACTTGATCATCCTGCACCGATAGCATATGCCATAGATAAGGTAGGCAGCGGACTGCAATGGCTGTCGCCATTGGTAAAAATCGGAGCAATAGCCGGATTAAGCTCCGTTGTTTTGGTTATGATGCTTGGACAGTCTCGAATCTTCTATTCAATGTCTAAAGATGGTCTGTTGCCTAAATTCTTTTCTGGCGTACATCGCAAATACGGCACACCTTATAAATCGACATTTGTAACAGGAATAGCTTCCGCAATTATTGCCGGAGTATTACCTATTAATATTCTGGGCGAATTAGTATCGATAGGAACTCTTATGGCTTTTGTTATAGTTTGTGTCTCAATTATTGTTCTTAGAAAAATATCTCCGGAAGTAAACAGACCGTTTAAAACACCATTCGTGCCTCTGGTTCCGATACTCGGAGCTGCGATATGCCTTTTACAAATGATATTTTTACCTTGGGATACCTGGTTGCGCTTGATTCTATGGATGGTTATAGGTTTCATCATCTACTTTTCGTATAGTATAAAGCACAGTAAACTCGCTAAAAAATAAAGGAATAAGGCTGACCAATATTGTTTTAGGTCAGCCTTATCTTTTTATATAATAATATTCTCAGAACCATCTCTTTCGCTTTAAATAAAATACAGCAAGAATTACAATTACAAACATTATCCCCCAAGCAAACAGATACCCGTGCTCCCATTTCAGTTCGGGCATAAATTCGAAGTTCATCCCCCAAACTCCAACCATAAATGTCAATGGAATAAAGATAGTAGATACAATCGTCAACTTCTTTATGACATTATTCATTCTCAGATTATTGTTATTGAAATACAAATCGGATAATGAACTGATGGATTCCTTCAGCGACATCAAGTCATCGGATGAAGTACGCAAACGGTCATCAAAGTCTTCGAAATACATAATATTTTCAGGCTTGATCAGTTTGTTCGTATTATGCAATAGGTTTATATATTCTTCACGTAACGGAGCGATTACACGCCTCAGTAGGGAAGCATCCTTCTTACGCTGGCTTATAAATCTCATGACATTCAGGTTATCGGTATCGTCTTCAATCAAACGATCTTCCATTTCATTCAATCGGTTTGTAAGCTTAATAACCGTATCATTAAACGATGAATGCAGACAGTTGAGAAGAATATAAAGCAAATAATCTTCGTCTTTTTCCCGAATTAAGACCCTTCCGCCTTTTATGGCATCTTTTACATCATCAAAAATAGAAGTAGGTCTTTCCTGAAAACTCACAACATAGTTATCACCGAGTATAAATGCGTTTTGATATATTCCCAGTTCATGAGCCTCATTAATATATGATCCCGACATCAGGATAAAAGTATTAGTCTCATGTTCTATCACTTTTGTAACATGATACCCCGAAAGTAAGTCTTTTATATCAAAGCGGGGAATTCCGAATTGTTTACAAATATTATAAGTTGTTTCGGCATCGGAGATACCGGTAATTCTGAACCAGTTTATGCAATCGGGTTTAAGCAGGTCTTTCAGCTTCTCCGCAGGCTGAACACTCTTCTCGCTTATCTGAGAACGGTCGTATTGAATTAGTTCTATGGACGTTGAAATATTTTCCTCGCCCATATATACCAATTTTTCCAACAAGTGAGCATTCTTCACATGCCTGCGCATTTTTGCATTTGTTGATATTCGTTTCGACATTGTCAATCTATATTTAAACCTATGATATCCAAAAGTAAGAAAAAATGCTATATTTGCTACCACTTAAGGTAAGAGACCTTTTATACAATAAAATATTGCGGACTGTTGTTAAAGTGGCAGTGAAAAATTTAAATATTGTACTTTTAGGACACAACACACTGTTGCTCTTATATTTCGTAAATCAATAAAAAGGTCTGAGACCTGATTTTTTCAATCATAATAGTTGATGAATAATACTATACTAACCCTATTATTCAAAAAGAAGCTGCAATTCTTCTTTTTGTTTTATCTTGTTCTGTTACTTCCGGTACTAAGTCCTATCGCCGAAAATCTTAGGACTACAGAAGTATTGGCTCTATTGGGTGTCAATCTCATATTATTTACAGCAATCTTTATTCTTCTCATTTTTGTCGCCCCAAAATGGGAAAAACTCATATATTCCCTTCTATTTGTTGTCGCATATCTACCTGGAAGTATTTATATCAGCTATCTGCTATTTGCACATGTGTTACTGCAAGGCAATAGTGTTATCAGCCTATTCGAAACTAATCCTGCCGAAAGCAAAGAGTTCTTGGCTCATTACTTCAACCCATGGATTATCGTTGCATTTGTTGTTTATATATTTATCTGCTTTCTGGTTATTTGCAAGATGAAGAATGTAAGGCCGCTGGATGTAAAAAAATACAAATCGCTGTTCGTATCATCGCTTCTGACGGTAGTTTTTATATCAGTTATTCCTCCTCTCAACAAATCGGTATATTTTATAAACTTCTATAGATTATTTATTAATTATAAAATAAGGCTCAATAAAGAAGAATGTGCTATTGCCGAGCGTCAGTCTTTAGACTATCCGGTAACAAGTATCGATTCTACTCCTCCGAGAACCATTGTATTAGTTATCGGTGAATCTCTGACACGTACACACATGTCATTATACGGATATCCAAGAAAGACAAGTCCAAAACTCGAATCATTAGGTGATAGTCTGCTTGTGTATAAAGATGTTCTTTCGCCACAGGTACATACAATACCTGTACTAAGGTCTATATTAACCATGGCTGATAAAAACAAACCTCAATATATAACCGAAAAACCGTCACTTATAGAATTATTCAACAGAGCCGGATACAAGACATATTTTATCAGTACACAACCTTTCGGTGGAAGCTACAAAACGAGCTATGATGCTCTTCTTAATCTCGCTCAATACAAGTGTGACCTATCCATCGAAAATCAACCTGACGAAATAATACTACCCAAGTTCAAAGAGTTATTAAAAGACACAACCAGCAAAGAAAACAAACTGATAATAGTCCATCTGATAGGAAATCACATGGCCTATGAATTCAGATATACACCTTCGTTTAACGTCTTTAATAATAGCAAAGATCATCTAATCAAGGAAACACCGTTCAGAGACCAGAAAGCGATACATACAATTGACAAATACGACAATTCGGTATTATACAATGACAATTTGATATACCAGATGATACGTGCTCTTCAAAATCAGAAAGACAATGAAAGTGCTTTGCTGTATTTTTCAGATCACGGAGAAGAGGTTTATGACATTAGAGACTTTTCAGGGCATGCGTACGAGAAAATATCCACATACATGTGCGAAATACCATTTATTGTATGGCTTTCCCCTAATTACAGAAAGACAAGAACCGACCTTGATTTTATTCCAAACAGACCATATTCAACAGGGGATGTTATTTTCAGCATCTCTGATCTGGCAAATATAAAATACAAGGATTACGACGATTCAAAAAGTATCTTTTCGAAAAAATACATTCTTCAGGAAAGGTTTATTGGAGATATGACTTACGATGAAGTCAAACGAAGGGAATCTCATTACCGACATTAAGAGGGTGTTACCAACCCCTTACGGCTCCCCCTTTAAATTCGCGATCGGCTGTAGCTGCAACTTCATCCGACTGAAAAGCCCGGACAAAACGCTTTACTTTATCCTCATTCTTATTGTCCTCACGGGCAACGATAACATTTACATAAGGAGAATCCTTGTCTTCGACAAAAATTCCATCAGCCAAAGTCAGTCCTGCTCCCGCCGCATAAGTATTATTGATGATTGCCACAACGACCTTACGGTCATCAAGCACACGTGGCAATTGAGGAGCTTCCAATTCTAAGATGCGGTAATTATGAGGATTATCCACAATATCTGAAACCGTAGGCACCAGTCCTACATTATCTTTCAATCTGATAAGCCCATATTTCTGCATAAGAAGCAAGGCTCGTCCGCCATTTGTCAAATCATTGGGAATCACTATTGTATTACCATCTTTCAGCTCTGATAGAGATTTTATCTTTTTAGAATATCCTGCTAAAGGATATACAAAAGTATTACCTACTACCGCAAGTTTATATCCACGTTCTTTCATCTGATTTTCGAGATAAGGAACATGCTGAAAAGCGTTCAAATCAACATCTCCCTGATCGAGCAACGTATTAGGCACAACATAGTCGGTAAGCGTCACGAGCTCCACGTCCAGATTATAGCGTTCTTTCGCCACTTTCTGAGCTGTTTTAGCAACAATATATTCAGGTCCCAAAACAACGGCCACACGGATAAAATCCGGATCATTTTTCCGCTTTCTTCCGCTTATGAATACAGTACATAAGACCGCAAAGCAGACAACGGATATAAGTATAAATATTTTTGTTTTCATTTACCGATGATCTACTTTTTTCGAAATATAATTACCTGTAGTCTGGATAATGAAAACCAATATCACTAATAATACCAGTACGATATTCATTACAGTCATATCATAGCCTACATAACCGTACTGGTAACCGACCTGACCAAGTCCACCGGCTCCGACTGCTCCTCCCATAGCCGAATAACCGACAAGCGTAATCAGAGTAATAGAGGCACTATTGATAAGAGACGGCATAGCTTCGGGCAGCAGCACTTTACTTATAATCTGAAAAGGTGTTGCACCCATTGCCCGCGATGCTTCGATAAGTCCTGATGGCACTTCGAGCAAGCTATTCTCTACCATACGAGCTACAAACGGTGCAGCACCGATACTCAACGGAACCAAAGCCGCTTCGACTCCGATAGACGTTCCCACAATAGTTCGTGTAAAAGGGATCATCCATACGATAAGAATAATAAACGGAATGGCGCGAAACACATTCACAAAGAATGCGATAAAACGATTTACCTTTTTATTATCTTTAATCTGCCCTTTTCGGGTAATAAATAAGGCAACACCAATCGGCAGCCCGATCATAAAACTAAAGTACCCTGACACAAAGGTCATAACGATGGTCTCCCAAGTACCTTTCAATAATATATCCAGCATAGAATCAGACATAACCTAATACCTCCACTTTTATATTTTGTGTTTTTAGAAACTCTATTGCATTATTTTCATTCTCAACCGAACTGATAAACTCGACAAGCATCACTCCAAATTTCAACCCTCCGATATAATCCATACGGGCATTTATGATATTACTGTTGATCTCAAATCGGCGAGCGACTTCTGACAAGACAGGAGCATCAACCGAATTACTTGAAAATTCAATCCAAAGTAAAGAATGCTTTCCCTCTATTTGAGATTCTGTTAATCTCTCCTGATAATCCGCAGGTATCTCCATATGCAGCGAAGAAGCGATAAACTGTTTTGTCAACTTCTCTTTAGGATGCGAGAAAATATCTGCAACACTCCCCTGCTCGATCAAACGCCCATCACTGATTACGGCGACATCGTCGCAAATCTCCTTTACCACATCCATTTCGTGAGTAATGAGCAAGATAGTTATATTCAACTGTTGATTGATCTCTTTCAGCAATGACAATATCGAACGGGTAGTTGCAGGATCGAGAGCACTCGTAGCCTCATCACACAACAAAACTTTAGGCTGTGTTGCCAATGTACGGGCTATAGCGACCCTTTGTTTTTGACCACCTGATAATTTAGACGGATAATCAAATGTTTTTTCTTCTAATCCCACAAGCTTCAATAGCTCTGTAACTCGTGCAGACCGTTCCTCTTTTGGGGTATTATCCAATTCGAGAGGTAAAGCCACATTGTCGAAAACGGTACGGGATGAAAGCAAATTGAAATGCTGAAAAATCATCCCTATATTCCTACGGGATTTAGCCAGCTGAGAGTCAGATAGCGACATCAAATCCTGTCCGTCTACAATGATACGTCCTTCAGTCGGTCGTTCCAATAAATTCACAACCCGAATCAGAGTACTTTTACCGGCTCCCGACTCACCTATCACCCCCACAATCTTACCTTCGGGAATAAACAGCGACACATCATCTAAGGCCTTGATATGCCTTTGACTCTGTTGAAATATTTTGGTTACATGCTGTAATTCAATCATTGGATAACCTTTTATTCGATTATGGTCTCAGACCTGTTATAATTACAAAGTAACAAAAATAACTTATGCTTGTAGTAGTTAGCTTTATAAAATCGTTCAATTTTAGGATTTACTTTTTCGGGTTTATGACTATTAATTAATAAAAACAACCGAAAGCCTAATACAATATTCTTTATATATTTGTAATAAGTAAAACCTTTTGATATTTAAGATCTTTAAATAGATATGAGACTTTAAACCCAAAACCAATGAAAAAATCTCTTTTAACCCTAGTCATTCTTTTTTCTTTTATCATCATCCATGCACAGAAAACAATAAAGATCGCATGTGTAGGAAATAGTATTACATACGGCATGGGAATTGCAGATCGTGATAAAAACAGTTATCCGTCCGTCCTCAGTCAGATGTTAGGCGAAGGATATGATGTTCGTAATTTCGGATTCAGTGCCCGAACCTTATTAATGAAAGGTGATTTACCTTATATGAAAGAGCAGATGTTTAAAGATGCTTTAGCATTCAATCCCGATATTGTTATCATTAAACTAGGAACAAATGATTCGAAACCTCAGAACTGGCAATACGGATCCGAATATAAACATGATATGGAAACTATGGTTAATTCTTTCAAAAGCCTTTCATCCCATCCTCAGATATACCTATGCTTTCCGGCAAAAGCCTATGCCCTACAATGGGGTATCAATGATAGCATTATTGTAAAAGATATAATACCGGATATTATAGACGTTGCTGAAGAATGCGGTACCAAAGTAATCAACCTGCATACACCCACTAGCAATATGCCCGAAAATTTTCCGGATCATATCCATCCGAATGAGGCCGGAGCTAAAATTATTGCAACAGAAGTATACCATGCTATAACCCGTAAAGACTAAAGACGTATTTCCAAAAAACAACACTACTATGAGAATCTTATTTTGGAGCATTTTGTGCTCGATCCTGTTTGTATCATGCCTAAAAGAGCCAAAGCTTAAAATAGCATGTATAGGAGACAGTATCACATCGGGCTATCTTTTAGAGGATATAGAGAAAGACTCTTATCCTTCGGTTTTACAACGACTGATGGGAGATAGCTGCGAAGTTAAGAATTTCGGGTTCGCCCAACGTACGTTATTACAAAAAGGAGATTATCCGTATATGAAAGAGCAGATGTACAAAGATGCGCTTTCGTACAATCCCGACATTGTAATTATTATGCTTGGGACAAACGATACCAGCCCCGAGAATATGAAATACAAAGAAGAGTTTGTGGAGGATATGACACAGATGGTCAAATCGTTTCAGCAATCACCGGCTTCGCCCCGAGTATACTTATGTCTGCCTACACACCCATATAAAGTGTTTGCGAAAAGAGACAGTATCCTTACCGGAATTATGTTTCCGTATATAAAAGAAGTTTCGAAAAACTGCAATGCCGGTCTTATAGACCTTCACTCGGTAACATCCGATTCAACACTGTATATCGATGGTATACACCCGAACAAAAAAGGCGCAGAAGTGATAGCACAAACCGTATATAATAAAATAAAAGAGAATCTCGATTAACAGAGATTCTCTTTTAGTATTTTCGTTAGGAATAGTAGAGCTTAGACCTCACATCATATTTGCAGCAAGGAATTTACGAGTCAGATCAGGATTCTCACCTCTGTTTTTAATATAAAATTCGGCTTGTTCTTCCGATATTTGTCCGATAGTAAAATACCTCGATTGAGGATGTGCAAAAATCAATCCGCTTACAGATGCATTCGGAAGCATAACCCCGTTTTCGGTTAACTGCACTTCTATTTGTTTCGAATCCAACAATGATTGATTCAGCAAAAAATTGATCGACTGATCAGGAATAGACGGATAACCAACTGCCGGACGTATTCCCTGATATTTAAGGGCAAACATCTGATCGACTGTCAAATCCTCACCGAATCCGAATCCCCAGTATTCAGTACGGATTTTAGCATGCATAAATTCGGTAGTGGCTTCAGCCAAACGATCGAGTACCGACTTCATTAGAAGAACACTGTATTCATCGCCTTTGCGTTCGTATTCACTCAACATTTCGTTCGCACCTCCGGCTCCGGCTGTAATAGTAAATGCTCCTACATAGTCTTTCTTTCCTGCACTCTTCGGTAACACAAAATCACAAAGAGACAGGTAAGTATCTTTTTCGTTTCTCTTTTGCTGACGGAGCATCGGGAAACAAACATCATTGATATAAAGGCATTCATTATCACTATATGCCTCAAATACGCCATATGTAGCTTTAATATAGTCGGCTTTCACATGAATCAGGTGATCAAGCATCTTCTGAGCATCCTTATATAACTTCATTCCTTCCTGAGCCTTTTCTCTTTCTTCTTCGGGGAACGAGTTAACCCACGAAGTACGGCAACTCACACAATCATCTATAAATTGTACGGTATGATAACGTGCCGAAAGATTCCACGAATGGAAAAAGAATTTCCAATCAATAAAAGGAACTATTTTCCCGATCGGAATATGAGGTATTACTTTCACACCCTTCACATTCGGTTCGGGTGCAATATAATCAGTCCAGTCTATTTTAAAGGATTTACTGATAGCCTCTTTCAATGGCAGTAAATCTACTTTCTTATTCTCCTGTAATTCACGCAACCCTTGGTACTCCTCTTTAACTTCTTTGATAAACTCTCCTTTGGTATTCGGATTTATCAGTTTTGCCACCGCAGCCGGTGCTTGAGACGCATCTTTTGTATATACTACCGATCCATTTCGGTATTTCGGGTCAATCTTTATTGCCGTATGTAATTTGGAAGTAGTAGCACCTCCGATCATCAAAGGAATCGTAAATCCGGCCTTCTCCATTTCATGAGCAACAATACTCATTTCTTCGAGAGACGGTGTAATCAGTCCACTTAAACACAAGATATCAGGATTTTCGTCCTTTACTTTCTGAATAATCACTTCGGGCGGAACCATTACACCTAAGTCTATCACCTCGTAATTATTACAAGCCAATATAATAGATACAATGTTTTTCCCTATATCGTGTACATCTCCTTTTACTGTGGCGATGATCAGTTTGCCTGCACTTTTTGATGTATCCGATTTATCTTTCTGAGCTTCGATTGTTGGTTGCAATATAGCTACCGCACGCTTCATTGTACGAGCGGTCTTCACCACCTGAGGAAGGAACATTTTACCTGATCCGAACAAATCTCCAACCTTATTCATTCCTGCCATCAATGGCTTATCAATAATATCTACAGCTCTGGGATACACAGATAATGCTTCGGACATATCCTCTTCCATATGATCACTTATACCCTTTACCAAAGCATATTCAATACGCTGTTCGAGCGGATAAGACCGCCATTCTTCTACCTTATCGGCAGGCTGATTCGATTTTTCGGCTTTTATCCGTTCTGCATATTCTATCAGTTCGTCGGTAGCTTCTTCCCGTCTGTTGAAAATGACATCTTCCACCAGATTTCTTAAATCGTCGGGAATATCTTCATAAATCACGGATTGTCCGGGATTAACAATTCCCATATCCATTCCCTTCTGAATAGCATAATACAAGAAGACAGAGTGCATTACCTCACGGATATAATCATTCCCTCGAAAAGAGAAAGACAAGTTGCTCACCCCTCCGCTTATTTTAGCATGAGGAAGATTGGCTTTTATCCAGTCTATTGTATTAAGAAAATCAACAGCATAACCCCTATGTTCTTCTATGCCTGTGGCAATAGCCAGAATATTGGGGTCGAAAATGATATCCATTGGATTGAATCCATCATTTACTAATAGATTATATGCCCGCTGGCAGATTTCGATACGTCTTTCATAACGGTCGGCCTGACCAATTTCATCAAAGGCCATGATAATAACAGCTGCTCCGTATTTACGAACAAGGCGGGCTTGTCTCATGAATTCTTCTTCGCCACCTTTCAGAGAGATTGAATTCACTACTGCCTTTCCTTGCACACATTTCAATCCGGCTTCCAGCACCTCCCATTTAGAAGAATCCACCATCACGGGAATACGGGATACATCGGGATCAGATGCAACCAAATTCAAGAAATTAGTCATTTCCTCGACAGCATCCAATAATCCTTCGTCCATATTCACATCAAGAATCTGTGCTCCATCTTCGACCTGCCGATGAGCAATAGTCAGAGCCTCTTCATAATTCTTCTCTTTGATCAGACGCAGGAACTTACGAGAACCAGCCACATTACAGCGTTCTCCTATATTTATAAAATTAATCTCAGGTTTAGCCTCCAGTAACTCCAATCCGGACAGCCACATATACTGAGGTTTCTCTGACGGAACATGCGGAGCAGCACCTTTAACCAAATCTACATATTTTGCGATATGATCGGGTGTAGTACCACAACATCCCCCCAGAATATTGACTAAGCCTTCATCGATATATTCTTTTATCTGACGAGCCATAATCTCAGGAGTTTCATCGTACTCTCCGAATTGATTAGGCAAGCCTGCATTCGGATATGCCGATATAAAAGAAGGAGCCAAACGTCCTAATTCTTTAAGAAACGGCTTCATATCTGATGCTCCGAACGAACAGTTCAATCCCACCGATAAGAAATCAATATGGCTGATTGAAGCCAGAAATCCTCCGATAGTTTGTCCGGATAAAGTCCGTCCTCCTTTATCGGAAAGAGTTACTGAAACCATGATAGGGACATTGATTCCTTTTTCTTTACGCACCTCTTCGGCTGCGAATAGAGCAGCTTTTGCATTCAGGGTATCGAAAATCGTTTCGATAAGCAGTAGATCAACCCCACCGTCAATAAGACCTTCTATCTGCTCTTTGTATATTCGGTGCATATCATCAAAGGTCACAGCACGGTACATGGGATCTTCTACCCGAGGACTCATAGAGGCAGTCTTGTTGGTAGGTCCTATTGATCCTGCAACAAAACGAGGCTTATCGGGATTTTGAGCAGTATATTTATCGGCTGCACTTTTTGCTAAACGAGCGGCAGCTACATTCACTTCATGAACAAGGTGCTGCATTCCGTAATCTTCCATTGAAATGGCATTCGCATTGAAAGAATTGGTCTCTATTATGTCTGCCCCTGCATCAAGGTATTTACAATGAATGGCATCGATCACATCCGGACGGGTAAGACATAACAAATCATTATTTCCTTTCTGTAAGATCACGGCATCTTTAAACCGGTCTCCTCTGAAATCTTCTTCCGACAACTTATATTGCTGGATCAGGGAACCCATTGCTCCATCCAAAATAAGTATTCGGTGTTTTAGTATTTCCTGTATATTTTGCATTATGTAAGTACGTAAGTATTTTTTATTTAAAAATGTTCTATGTTACAACGAAGATAAAACAATTTTATCTGATACATTAACCAGAATGAAAATTAGTAGACAAAAAGCTCTTTTTTGAGGCTAATTAAGAAAATTACTTATCTTATCTATTATTCTATTCTCTTTATCGAATTTACCTTATAATAGTCGGCACAAATACGATTGCGCCACGATAATTCATCGGCTGTTATATCTTCAAAGTCAAATTGACCGGGCATTATTATAGGAGATTCTTTTAGTACGATATCTTTGATTCCTTTGCCTTTCTGAGATTCGATATATTGCTCTCGGACTTTATACCTATCCCTGAGATATTTCAGAGGATTATAATACATACAATAATATGTGCTTCCTGACCAGATCAACAGAGCTGTCAAAAACAGATAATTAACTATTTTAGTTCCTCTTGTTTCAAATTTGAGATCTCCGTACAAAATAGAAATAGCAACTATCATAAATGCATGCATGCAAAAAGATGCTCTCACCGGAAATATAGGTGATGCAATCATTGCTAAAGCCGAAATATGAGCTGCAATGAAAAACAATACAGATCCGAATAATACCTTTTCATTCCGATTAGCCTTATTCACAAACCAATATATCAATACAGATACAAAATAAGCGGCAATCAGAGCGGACACTGCCGGTATATACCTGTAAATAAGATAAATATTCCGGGCTTTAAATCTTAAAACTTCTACTAGAGGTTTAGTATCCAGATTCAGTGAGACATGGGTATCATGGGAACGGATGAAATTACCCGGAGCAGCAAGCATAATTGCACAACCAATACCTACCCCAAATAAACCTGCAGCAAACCAAAGAGGAACTTTTATCTTCCGTATTGTAAAATAGATCAACAAAGAGAATATAATAAACAATAAAGCTATCGAAACATTCTCGTTAGTCCACCCCGCTATTATTCCGAATAAAAACATCCACAAGGCTCTCAATCGCGTATCCTTACTTTTTTCTGTTATATAAAAGCGATAATAGTTATAGAGGAAAGACAATACAATAAGTGAGCCCCACAAATAATTTGAACTGCCTGTAATCCAGATAACAGTCTGTGGAAAAGTAGGGAGTCCTAACCACAAAACAGCCCCGATAAACAGAAATAACATAGGGGCCAATACTTTACCGCAGTTAGCTATTTTATATATACCCAATATAAACAACACAAAGGCCAGACTATTAATAATCTCACGAGTCAAAGCCGGAATCATCAAGAGTATCTGATCTATAAAATGCACAACATTGCGCCCTCCCCAGTATAAATAATGATTATACTGCGACACAAAAACATCTCTTATATTGTGAATAAAACGAGCAGGATTTTCATTAAAAACAAAAGAATACATCCAATCATCGGAATGAATCGGATACATCCTGTTCAATAAAAATATTAATAGAAAAAATACAAAAAAGATTATACCGAACAACCATCGCCGGATACTCTTTTTATCCCCATTTACTATCCCCATATAAATAAAATAAAGATTTTAAAGACCAGTGTCTTATAAATCGTATAGAATAAAGGTCTGAAACAGCCTTATTTCTTCATAAAGCGATCCAGCATACGCTTATCGTCTTTTTCTTTCAAAGACTGGCGTTTATCATATTGCTTTTTCCCTCTGGCAACTGCGATATTTATTTTGGCCAACCCTCTGTCATTGATAAATAAACGGGTAGGCACAATTGTGTATCCCGTTTCTTTCACCATCCGCTGTATCTTCTTCAGTTCTTTCCTGTTTAGCAGCAGTTTACGATCTCGACGCGCAGCATGGTTGTTGTATGAACCATAGAAATATTCCGATATATTCATATTTCTAACCCATAATCCGCTTTTTTCAAAAATGCAGAATGTATCGACAAGACTGGCTTTCCCCAACCTTATCGATTTTATCTCCGTACCGGTCAGTACTAAACCGGCTGTATAAGTTTCGAGCAGTTCGTAATCAAAAGTTGCCCGTTTATTCTTAATATTTATATTTGATTGCTGTTTCATAATCCAATGAGGCAGAAGGCCTCTTTTAAAACTTTATAAGTATAAATTACATTTATACTTACCATTGCTAAAGAACAAATTATTCGTTCAACAGCTTATTCAGAAAATCGTCAAACTCTTTGTCGATCCGTTCCATAAAATCATTCTCGAGCCTTACGATAGAATCATCCTCAATGACTAACAGTTCTTTTTGCACGACAAAATTTTCATCGGCAAGACTGATCGAAAATGGCTTGTAAAGATCCAATGCGCCAAAACGGTCTTCATCATCGAATTTTGTCACCACTTCACTCAGTGCATTTTCTATCTCAGTATCATCATCCAATTCTACCCAAGCTTCTACTAAAACCTGAGATAACAGATTCTCTTCATCATCATAGATCGACAATTCTCCGCTATCCTTATCTACAACCAAATAGATGTCCGTCAGGGAACTTCCTGCGTAATCGTTCTTGAGGTTGTCTATAGCCTCTGCCAGAGCATTAGCAATTTCTTTGTTCGCTTTTGTTGCCATTATGTCAATTTCTATTAAGCTCGGAGAGCTTTTTTATTGTTAATATTTTCTCTTATTTCGACAAAAGAGATCTGAAGCTCAGTCTTATTTCTGTTTCAGCAACTTATAGTACTGCGCATCGTCCCGAATTATCTCAAGACCTTTGGTAAAGATAACACTTTCGTCGTTTATTAACTGAAAATAAGATGACATGTCATATAAATCGCGAGCCATAGATGATTTGATCCGGCGTTTCAATAAATCTTTTGACCGGTCAAACTGATCTTCTTTAAATTCAATTTTCGATTCGGTAGCCATTTTCACCAAATCATCCAACAAGTCATTCGAAACCACATATTCCTTCTTGAATTTATCTATTGTCGGATATTTTTTCAACAAACCTTTACGGTTTGCATCAACCTGATTCAATGCCAACCTGTAAGTTAATCCCATTGCATTAACACGTCCGCTGTAATCGGTATATTCAGTTGTGTCCATTGGCACAAAATAATCAGGCATGATACCTCCGCCTCCATATACAATACGCTGGTTTACCAACGTCTTATATTTCAAAGAATCAGGAAAATGGATACTATCCGCATTCATCATTTCCCCTCTGTTATAACGATCTATCAGATCTTTATTATACGAATCCTGATCGCCGTTTACATAAGGTTTTTGTATACATCGGCCGGTAGGCGTATAATAGCGGGCAACCGTAAGTCTGATCATCGAACCATCAGGCAATGGAAATTGGCGTTGTACCAATCCTTTACCAAATGTACGCCGTCCTATAATCAGCCCTCTGTCCCAATCCTGAACCGCTCCGGATACAATTTCACTGGCCGAAGCAGAACCTTCGTCCACTAAGATAACTAATTTTCCGGATTCGAACATCCCTTTTTCGGTTGCAACATCACTCGACTTAGCCTGATGTGTTCCTTCCATGTAAACAACCAGTTTGTCTTTTCCTAAAAACTCATCTGCCAATTCTGTTGCGGCAGTAAGGTACCCTCCGCCATTACTCTGTAAGTCGAGAATAAGATCCTGCATCCCCTGAACCTTCAGTTTTTCAAGAGCCAGTCTGAATTCTTCGACCGTAGTTGCTCCAAAACGGCTCAGACGGATATATCCTGTTTTTTGATCTACCATATACGACGCATCGAGACTGTAGATCGGTATTTTATCTCTTATAATCTGAAAGACAATCGGCTCAGAAACACCTCTTCTTGCAACCGAAACTTTGACTTTTGTTCCTTTGGGTCCCCTCAATCGTTTCATGATATCCTTTGTGCTCATATTGACTCCGGCTATAGCTGTATCATTTACTGCAATAACCCTGTCTCCGGGCAATAAGCCGACACGTTCGGAAGGACCGTCTGCTATCGTTTCTATCACATACAGAGTGTCACTCATCATATTAAATGAAATACCAATCCCATCAAAATTACCTTCCAATGGTTCATTCATTTCAGCAACAGCATCTGCATTCAGATAGGATGAATGAGGGTCGAGTTCCTTCAAAATGGCAACAATAGCATCATCCGCCAGTTTTTCGTCATCTACCTGATCAACATACATCCGCTCTATAAGTGTCATGGTTGTAGCCAGTTTACGTGTACCCTGACTCATACTGAACTGAGCAGATAAATCACTGTATGCAAACAATGTAAACACTACAACTAATAGCAATATCTTTTTCATGTACCTTCTTTGTGTTTTTATGCAAAGAAGTCAAGTAGAAGACTCTTACTTGACCTCTTGATCTGATATAATATTTATCTAGTAACTCTATTCAAGTGAAACTTTCTAATCGTTTATGTCAATATTAATTCCTTCAGGCACGAAGTCTGAGATGTCGTGATTGAAACGCATTAATTGGCGGACAATGGTCGAACTTATATGGGTGTACTCCGGTTCAGTAAACAATACAACGGTTTCTATTCCGGATATCTTACGATTCATATCTGCAATTGTCTTTTCGTATTCAAAGTCATTTACAGAGCGTATCCCTCTCAGGATAAAATCAGCGTCGACTTCTTTAGCAAAATCCACGGTAAGACAATCATAGGAAGTAACCGATACTCTGGATTCGTTTTTATATAAAGAACGAATCATATCAATACGCTTTTCCAACGGAAAATAGCTTTGTTTAGTATCGTTAACCCCAATAGAAATAACTATTTCATCTACAATAGCCAACCCTCGGCGAACCAATGATGCATGACCTATTGTAAACGGATCAAACGTACCGGGGAAAATAGCTTTCTTCATCATAATTAAGACCTCTATTGCAGATATTAAAATTGATCAAATAACAGATATGACAAACTTTGGCAGTCTTGTTTACCAAAGCTAAAAGGTCTGCAACCTTAGTTTGCCATGTCCGAAATAAACTTAATCCTTACTAGACGAATTTCATCTTCAGTATAAGTTCCTAACTCATTTATTGCATCTTCCAGATCATCCGACTCTGCTTCCTGGAAATAGTCGAATATATCGGCCATATGGTCTTCATCGATTACTTCTTCCAGAAAATAATCTATATTGATTTTAGTTCCGGAGTAAACAATTGCTTCCAGTTCTGTCAACAATTCAGAGAATTCAATACCTTTCGATTCGGCTAAGTCATCCAAAGCTACTTTACGGTCAATACTTTGAACAATGGCTACCTTCATCTTCGATTTGTTGGCAACTGTTCTGACACGTAAGTCTTCAGGACGTTCTATTTCATTTTCTTCAACATGTCGTTTTATAATCTCAACAAACTCCGCTCCATATCTTTTAGCCTTACCTGCCCCTACTCCGGGTATATTTTGCAGCTCATCGATACTTGTAGGATAGATTGTTGCCATCGCTTCCAAAGAAGGATCCTGAAATATAACATAAGGCGGCACATTCAATTTTTTAGACATCTTCTTTCGAAGATCTTTCATGATTGAAAACAAAACCGGATCTACAGCCGAACTTCCTCCGCCACCTTTGATAATTACATCTTCATCGTCTTCATCTTCCTCATCGGCATCCTGTGCAATTTTGAAAGATACAGGTTTCTTCAAAAAGTCCTTGCCTTTTTTGGTTATTTTCAGAAGACCGTAATTCTCGATATCTTTATCCAGATAACCGGCAATCAAAGCCTGCTTAATTACAGCATTCCATGTGTCTTCGTCTGTTCCTTCACCGGATCCGAATGCATCCAAATCCTGATGTCCGTATGTTTCTATTTCAGAGGTTTCTTTACCTCGCAGGAAATTGATAACATAATCTGTTTTAAATTTTTCTTTTAATGCTAATACAGCTTCTATCGCTGTTAATAATAAATCTTGAGCTTCCACTTGTTTTTTAGGGTTTATACAATTGTCACAATTACCGCAGTTATGCTGATTATATTTTTCGCCAAAATAATGTAATAGAACAATTCTCCGACACAAGGCTGTTTCGGCATAAGCCGCAGTCTCAAGCAAGAGTTGTTTGCCTATTTCCTGTTCTGCCACAGGTTTCCCCTGCATAAATTTTTCGAGCTTCTGCAAGTCTTTATACGAATAAAATGCAATACATCGTCCTTCTCCTCCATCACGACCGGCACGGCCGGTTTCCTGATAATAACCTTCGAGGCTTTTGGGCATATCGTAATGTATCACATACCTGACATCCGGCTTATCAATTCCCATTCCAAAGGCAATGGTAGCCACGATGACATCAACTTTTTCCATCAGGAACGCATCCTGATTATCAGCTCTGGTACTAGCGTCCAATCCTGCATGATATGCCAATGCATTAATATTGTTAGCCCGCAATATTTCAGCGAACTCTTCTACTTTCTTTCTACTCAAACAATATATAATGCCGGACTTTCCTTCTTGAGATTTTATATATTTAATAATGTCTTTATCGACATTATCGGTTTTCGAACGAACTTCGTAATACAGATTTTCCCTATTGAATGAAGATTTGAATACTGTTGCATCCAACATTCCCAGACTCTTCTGGATATCATGCTGCACTTTGGGTGTAGCTGTTGCTGTCAGAGCAATAATAGGACGTTGTCCTATTTCATTTATAATAGGGCGTATACGCCTGTATTCGGGTCGAAAATCGTGTCCCCACTCCGAGATGCAGTGAGCCTCGTCTATCGCATAGAACGATACCTTGATATGGTGTAGAAAATCAATATTCTCTTCTTTTGTCAAGGATTCGGGCGCAACGTATAACAATTTTGTTTTTCCGGCCAGAACATCATTTTTAACCTGCTCAATAGCCGCTTTATTCAGTGATGAATTTAAGAAATGGGCAACCCCGTCTTCTTCGCTGAAATTACGCATTGCATCCACCTGATTCTTCATTAAGGCAATCAAGGGAGAGATAACAATGGCTGTGCCATCCATAAGTATAGCGGGCAACTGGTAACAGAGGGATTTACCTCCACCGGTCGGCATAAGAACAAAGGTATCTTTTTCCGCCAAAATATTTTGGATGATAGCTTCTTGGGTTCCCTTGAATTTATCAAATCCAAAATGTTTTTTCAGATTCTCAATTAATAAATCTTCTTTTTTTGGCATAGTAAATCAAATCGATCTAAAATAACTCGGGTAAAAACTACTATATCTAATATTGAATAATTGCTTTTACTAGATACGAAGATAGCGTCTTAACCGAAAATTCCAATAAAAAAAAGATTTATTTTAATTGAAAAAATGATTTATTCGTGAGAATTTTTCAAACGGTCTAAGTGTGAGCTTTCTAAACGCTGTACTGCATAAGGTTTTGTCACATGTAAACTTTTATCTCCTGTAGATGGGATTTCAAACATCGCATCTATCATTATAGTTTCCACTATAGATCTCAATCCTCTTGCTCCCAGTTTGTATTCGACAGCTTTATCGACTATATAATCATAAACATCATCGTCGAAAGTCAAAGCAACCCCATCCATATCGAATAATTTTACATACTGCTTAATAATAGAATTCTTCGGTTCGGTAAGAATTCTTCTCAAAGCATCACGATCCAAAGAGTTCAGATATGTAAGAATAGGCAAACGTCCGATTATTTCGGGTATCAATCCAAAAGATTTCAAATCCTGAGGAATAATATACTTCAACATTTCATTTCTGTCTATATCTGCATTTTTTTGAGCAGCAGCATATCCAACAACACGAGTGTTTAAACGTTGTGCAATTTTACGTTCTATTCCGTCAAACGCTCCCCCGCAGACAAACAATATATTCTTGGTATTTACAGCAATCATCTTCTGATCGGGATGCTTGCGTCCTCCCTGAGGTGGAACGTTTACCACAGAACCTTCAAGTAATTTCAACAAACCCTGCTGTACTCCTTCGCCACTTACATCACGGGTTATTGAGGGATTATCTCCTTTGCGAGCTATTTTGTCTATTTCGTCAATAAACACAATTCCACGCTCGGCAGCAGCTACATCGTAATCCGCAGCTTGCAATAGTCGAGTCAAGATACTTTCGATATCTTCTCCGACATATCCGGCTTCTGTCAAAACGGTAGCATCTACAATCGCAAAAGGCACATGAAGCAGCTTTGCAATTGTCCTAGCCAGTAACGTTTTACCTGTACCGGTAGGACCAACCATGATTATATTAGACTTTTCAATCTCTACATCATCTTCGCTTTTTTCCTGCAGCAATCGCTTGTAGTGATTATATACCGACACCGATAGATAACGCTTCGCATCATCCTGCCCGATAATATACTGATCGAGGAAATTTTTAATTTGCTGCGGATTGGGTAGATTTTTTCTATCCAACACCTCTCCCGCCCCTTTTCCGGAGCTTAAAGAATCTTTCACGATCAAATACGCCTGATCCACGCATTTATCGCAGATATGAGCCGAAATACCCGAAATCAACAAGTTGACCTCACTTCCTGCACGGCCACAGAAACTGCAAAAATCGTTTGCTCCTTTTTTAGCCATATTCTTTTCTATAAACAGTGCTGTAAATAACTAGCATTACGACAGCACCAATACTTTACTTTATAAAACCTGCCTGTACTCTAAATAACTGTTAGCAATTTATCCGAAAATCTGTTTTAAAATTTAAACGAATAAATCCCCCAGCAGTTACTAAGAAAAGACTACCCATGAAATCCATAGGTAGTCTTTATTCTTAATACTGACAGAATATCTTCATTATTTATTTCTAAGCAATACTTCATCTATCATTCCGTACTCTTTGGCTTCTGTAGAGTTCATCCAATAGTCACGATCCGAGTCTTTCTCGATCTTTTCTATCGGTTGTCCCGAATGATCCGATATTATTTTATATAATTCCTGCTTAACTTTTCCTATTTCTCTGGCTGTTATCTCTATATCCGAAGCCTGTCCCTGAGCTCCTCCCAGAGGTTGGTGAATCATCACACGTGAGTGCTTCAAACCGAAACGTTTTCCTTTTTGTCCGGCAACCAACAATACAGAAGCCATAGATGCCGCCATACCTGTACAGATTGTAGATACATCGCTGGCAATAAACTGCATGGTGTCATAGATTCCGTAACCGGCATAAACCGATCCACCCGGAGAATTGATATAAATAGATATATCTTTTCCTGAATCTGCCGAATCCAGATACAGCAATTGAGCCTGAATCACATTCGCTGTATAATCGTCGATTTGTGTACCCAGAAAAATAATACGATCCATCATCAAACGTGAGAATACGTCCATTTGAGCCACATTTAGCTGACGTTCTTCGATAATAGTGGGTGAAATATAACTGCTTGTTATATTCATATTGCTCACACTATTCATATATTGATCGAGTGCCAACCCGTTCATCCCCATGTGCTGGGTTGCATATTTTCTGAAATCTTTCATAATTATTATCTCTTTTATTGATTCTGAGTAAAGACTACAAATCTCGTGCCTAAAACTCTTAATACTGAAAGAAAACAAAAAACCTTTGTCTGAATAAAGAAAATAGACAAAGGTTTCTTTTATATTAAACCTTTTATAGAGGAGAATTAAGCTTCAGTCTGTTCAGTTTCGAAAAATTTTTTGAATTCGTCTAAACTTATCTCTTTTTCATTCAATGTAATCAGAGATTTCAGGCATGCGGCAATTTTTTCTTCCATAGCCTTATCTACCAAATTACGAGAAGTCTCTTTATTCTTCAACATTTCATTTGCATAGTTTGCCAAAACATCATCGGGCATACCTACCATTCCGTATTGAGCAAATTGTACTCTTGCAGCCTGCATGGCAACATTGCGAACATCAGCCTCTTCTATTTTAAGATCATTATCTTTCGCCAATTGTTCTTTGATCAAGTGAAATTTCAGATCTTCCAGAATTTTTGGGTATTCAGCATCTAAAGATTCTGCTGTTTTTTCGCTTCCGGTTGTCAATAACCATCTCTTCAAGAATGCATCAGGAAATGTAAGATCCCCTACTTTATTTTCTAATAATGCACGAGCATCTAATAAAAATTTGTAATCGCTATCGGGTGCCAACTGAGAAGATAATGACTCTTTGATTTTATCTAAAAATTCAGCCTCTGTCTTCACAGTACCCTCACCAAATACTTTATCGAATAAAGCCTGATCCAAATCTGCTTCTTTGTAACGAGTGATTTCTTTCACGGTAAACATAAACTCAGGAGCAATAGCTTCTACTGCATCTTTATCTATGTGAAGGAATGAAGCTATTTCTGTTTCATTGCCATCATAAGCTTTACCCGGATTGAATACAATCTGAGCTTCTTTCTTCACATTGGCAAATTTAGCTTGTTCTTCTTCATCTTTCATATAAGACGGCATAAGTACTGCACCTTCAACGGCTATACCTCCGGCTTTAGGCGTACCATTTTCTAATTCTACCACCTCGCCTTTAAGAAGGTCTGTTGGTTTTGCGTCTTCTTCTACAGTCTCATATTTACCGTAGTTAGCTTTGTAAGATGATATTTGTTTTTGAACTAATTCTTCATCGATAGCGATTTTGAAATAGTCCATTTTATCTTTCTTAGTCAAATCAAGTTTGATTTCCGGAGCCAAAGCTATATCAAAGAAAAATTCATAATCTTCTTCTTTAGCGAAATCAACAGGTTGTTGTTTTTCCTGATTGGGAAGTGGTTCACCTAATATATTCAGTTTATTTTCCTGTATATAATTATAAATACCTTCTCCTACCAATTTATTTACTTCATCGGCCAAAATAGATTTACCGTACATTTTTTTCACCATTCCTACAGGCACAGTACCCGGACGAAATCCCGGTACATTTGCTTTCTTACGGAAAGTTTTAACCGCTTCGTCTACCTTTACCTGATAATCAGCCTTCTTTACTTCAATCTTAAGGATAGCATTTACACTATCTACACTTATAAGAGATGTATCCATCTTTGGTCTTTTATTTATAACTTTTATCTAATTAATTCGGTGTAAGAAAAATCAAGATTTATAACGACTTACCGTACACTCAACTTTTTTAGTGGTGCAAAAATAGTTTATATTATTCCAATATTCAAATTTATTTCCTTTTTTCACAGGAAAGATGCCGTTCCCTTTTTTGCCACAAACAATAGTTTATTCCACAACAAGTTAACCCGGGTATTAATCGGAAATCCGATAATGACACAATACCCACTCAAAAGGCATACAGCTGTGGTTTTCTCCTAAAAATCATAAAAATAAACAAAAAATACCTATATTTGCCGATGCATTGAAATATATGCATTTTGAGTCTTAGTAAAATTCTGCACTTTATGATGAAAGATAAGGGAGATGAAATTAGCTTAGAAGCTAGTATCCCTGAAATATGGGCACTTCTGGATGACAAAGAGCGAGAAATAGTAAAAGAGAACGCTAAATTAGTCAGCTACAAAAAAAACGAAATCATTTATTGTGAGGAAGAAATCCCCAAGGATTTGATGTGCCTACTCAAAGGAAAAGTCAAGATTTTCAAAAACGGAGTTGGTGGCAGAAGCCAGATTATCAGAATGGTAAGACCTGTTCAGAATTTTGGCTACAGAGCATTCTTTGCTAAAGAACCTTATGTTACCAATGCTTCGGCTTTTGAAGCATCTACACTTTGTTGTATTCCAATGGAAATAATAGAGGCTTTAGTATTGAAAAACACCAAATTGGCCATGTTTTTCATCATTGAACTCTCTACCGATCTAGGTATAGCAGATGAACGTGTTGTAAGCCTTACCCAAAAACATATACGCGGCAGACTTGCCGAATCGCTGGTATTCCTTCTCGAAAGCTACGGACTGGAAGAAGATGGAGCCACAATAAGTATATATCTATCACGTGAAGATCTTGCTAATCTTTCGAACATGACCACATCCAATGCTATACGTACATTATCGACATTTGTCGACGAGCGTATTATTTCGCTGGACGGGAGAAAGATCAAAATCATTGACGAAGAAAGACTTCGAAAAATCAGCAAAATAGGATGATTGCATCTATAATACGTAAATACCTTGATCACAAATTCAAGGAAGTAGACTATTTTATACAACACCCTTTTCAGTCACAAGAGAAAATACTTGAATACCTGATCCAATCAGGGCAAAATACATTTATCGGACAAGAATTCAAATTCTCATCCATCAAAAACAAAGATGATTTTCGTAAGCAGGTTCCTATCTTTCATTATGAAGATATGAGACCTTATCTCGATAAAATAATCGTTGACAAGCAACAGAATATACTTTGGAACAAACCCGTTAGGTGGTTTGCAATGTCTTCGGGTACAACTCAGGACAAAAGCAAGTACATTCCGGTCACTCAGGAGTCTCTAACTAAGAATCATTACCGTTGTGGCGAACAAATGCTTGCCATATATGCAAAAAGTAATCCTCAAACCAAATTCTTTCTGGGGAAAACACTGGTACTGGGAGGAAGTAAGCAGATCAATCATATCGGTGACGGGATTTTCACGGGAGACATTTCGGCGATACTTATCAAGAATCTGTATTTCTGGGCTAAACTAAGCCGTACCCCCGAAAGCATTTCATTGCTGCCCGATTGGGAAACTAAACTGCAAGCTCTGACCGACTATGCTATAAAGAATGACATAAGAGCATTTATGGGTGTTCCTTCATGGCTCTTGGTTTTACTGAAAAAGATAAAAGCCGATACAGGCAGGGATCTTACCGACCTTTGGCCTAATCTCGAAGTATTCTTTCATGGCGGAGTCAGCTTTACTCCTTTCGAAGAGCAATACCGAAAGCTCATCAACAAACCGTCTATGATGTATTGGGAAACATACAATGCATCTGAAGGCTTTTTCGGAGTACAGTTCTCCAGACAATCGAAAGATATGCTGCTGATGCTGGACTGCGGAATATATTATGAGTTTCTGCCTATTAATGAAATAGATTCGCCCAATCCGCAGACATTGACTCTCGAGGAAATAGAAACAGGACTGAATTATGCAATTATAATCTCGACCAACGGCGGCTTATGGAGATATATGATAGGTGACACAATAGAGTTTACATCTACATCGCCATATCTTTTCAGAATAACAGGACGCACCCGTAACTTCATTAATGCTTTTGGTGAAGAAGTTATAATCGATAATGCAGAAAAAGCATTATCGGAAGCTTGTCTGGCTACAGGAGCAGTAATAAGTGAATACACGGCAGCCCCGATATATTTCGGCGATAATTCGGCTGGGGCTCACGAATGGTTCATCGAATTTGAAACTCAGCCCGACAGCCTTGATAAATTTACGGAAGTATTAGATAACAGCCTGAAAAAAGTAAATTCGGATTATGAAGCTAAAAGATCGTACAATCTCTCGCTTCAAATGCCCAAAGTCAGGGTTTTGGCTGCCGGAACTTTTTACAATTGGATGAAGTCTATAAACAAAACAGGCGGACAAAATAAAATCCCCAGATTATCAAACAACCGGGATTATGTGGAAAGGCTGATCGCTTTTATTACAGAAGATAAAGACTGATAACATATTTTGATATACCAAAATAACTTAAAAAAAAGACTTTTTTTTCGAAATATAAAAGCTTTACTTAAATTTGTGCCCTAAAGGTCTAGGACCTTCTTATTGCTTTGGCTGATCAAACAGCTAAAAGTTGTTATAAACTAGAAGTATATCATTGAATACTTTTTTTACATAAAAGAATGAAAATAAAGATCTTTTTTGCTTTCTTGCTTACTCTGCTCATTACTAGTTCGTGCGGCGAGTACAATAAAATACTGAAAAGTACCGACTACGAACTGAAATATACTTATGCAAAGAAATATTTCGATGAGAAAAAGTATGGAAAGGCTTCTACTCTGTTAGAAGAGTTAGTTCCGATATTTAAAGGAACTTCACATGCCGAGGAATCGTTATTTTTATTAGCTCAAAGTTACTTTTACAATAAAGATTATACTACTGCCACTCAATATTATAAAGCATATTGCAATACATATCCAAAAGGAGATTATACTGAGCTGTCGAGATATAATGCTGCATACGGACTTTATCTTGATTCGCCGGATGTACGCCTCGACCAGACCAATACATACAAATCGATGCAGGAGTTCCAAACATTCCTCGAATTGTATCCTCAAAGCGATAAAGTACAGCTAGCTCAGGAATACTTATTCGAAATGCAGGAAAAACTGGCACTAAAAGAATTGATGGCATGCCGTTTGTATTTCAACTTGGGTAATTATATGGGTAACAACTACGAATCATGTGTCGTAACTGCCAGAGAAGCAATAAAAACATACCCATACTCGAAATACCTCGAAGAATATCAGGTTCTGATCTTGAGATCAAGATATGAATTGGCTAATCAGAGTATAAATGAGCGTAAACCCGAACGTTATAGAGACGTTATTGATGAACAGTACAACTACTTGAATATGTTCCCCGAAGGAAAATATAAGAAGGAAGCCGAAAGATATCATAAGCAGGCTTTAAAAGCAATTGGACAAAACACTGACAATTTGTCAATAAGTCCAGAAGAAACAAAATAAGGATTCTATCCTTTTATTTAGAACAGAAAGTAAATAATACAATCTGTTACACTTACAAAATCAATAAGAAGGTCTGAGACCTTAATAGAAATAACAAAATTCATTATATAGCGATTTTAAATAATTATGGACTACAAAAAAACGAATGCACCGAGTAATACGGTTACAAGAGATATGATGAGCCTCTCAGCTGATACTGAGAATGTATACGAAACTGTAAGAATTATCGGTAAAAGAGCCAATCAGATAGCTGTAGAAATGAAACAAGACCTGGATCGTAAGCTACAGGAATTTGCCTCATATAACGATAATCTGGAAGAAGTATTCGAAAACCGCGAGCAAATAGAGATCTCACGCTACTACGAAAAACTTCCTAAAGCGGGACTTATTGCTGCACAGGAATATACTGAAGGCAAAATCTACTATAGAAACCCGAATAAGGATAAAGACAACTTCTAATGATACAAAGAATACAGTCGATATATTTATTAGTTGCAGCCATTTTAATGGCTGTAACTGTTTTCAGTCCTTTAGCTTTTTTGGCTGATGGAGCAAACGGATATTTTATATACCGATGCTTAGGCTTCTTTGAAAACGGAGTTGGATCAAGTTATCCGACATGGGGTGTTATAGGAGTGGTATCGTTAACAGCGGTACTCACTATAGTCTCTATATTTCTCTATAAGAATAGAAAGCTGCAAATAAAACTTTCATATGCAGCAATAGCAGGAATCCTGGCTTCTTATGGAACTATCTATACCTACCTGCAAACAGGTATGGCTGCTACATCTTCAACGTTAGTGAATGTAAAATACGGAGTTATCCTACCCGTTATAGCACTAATCTTTATCGTTCTTGCTATAATAAAGATAAAAGCAGACGAAAAACTGGTACAGTCGCTCAATCGAATAAGATAAGGTAATTATCACTTATATAGACAGAAAAGGAGGAAGTGAGATTCCTCCTTTTTTTATTTCAACACTATCCCATATTTTTTCTTCCCGTTAATCTTTATAACCAAAGGGTCTGAGAACCGGACATGTCTCAAATACTGAGATTCGAAAACTGCAGGTTGGTTATTCAGGTACTCTTCGTCAAAAATACCATCATCTTTCAAGTAAGGATTGACAGTGAAATACCCTACCCCGAAAGAGGTCAGATTCTGAAAGAAGTGGGTTCCCTGGCTTGGCTCTATCCTATAATTTTCAAGCCCCGACTCAACAAGCAAACGTGCATTACTCACATGAGGCCATTTAACAGGTATTCCCAGCCAATAATCGCTGCTGCCCCATCTGCCGGGCCCTACCAGAATATAACCTTTATCATTCTCGGCAAACTGTTTATTAAGTTTTTCTATTTCATAAGCGACAAACTGATTGTTCGCGGCATTGAAACTGTCAGATTTTACGTATATAATATCGTATACATCGTCAATTATTCCATTTCCTAAAGCGTTTTTCGAAACCAGAATAGTTTCATCTTCAGGTATCACCGATAGGTCTTCGGTCATAGCTTCTTTATTCTGCACAATAGGACGTATCTGCAACAGATAAAATTGGGCTTCATCTTTGCTCTTTATATTTACGGCAAACTCTATTTCTATAGCCCTTCCCATTTCTTCCTGACCGATACGCAGTACTTTTTGAAGTGATTCCGGGAACGGAAAGAGGTCGTGCTGCAATATATTAGCGAATGAAATGATCTTCCGCCCTCCTTCATAAAAGCCGTCATAAATAACCTGATCCATGGGATCGAAAGTGGACACAATATATTGTAGAGAGCCATCCTGCACAGCATCCGACACATTCACTTTCAACAGATTAAAGCCATCGTTTACCGAAAACTCACGGTCGGTATCTTCCATATCCAAGGCATAAAACTGACGCTGGGTATCACGCAAAGCAAAGTCCATTGTACTTAATTGCAGTATATTATTTGGATGATAGGGTGAAAACCGCAGAGTTGTTCCCCCATCTACAATATACTTACCTAAGCCAAGGGCAATATTGGCTACACCTTCCTCTGCCTTTTCATGCCCTATAGGATAAAAATTGAGAGAACGGGCAACCCCTGACATAGTCGGATAAAAACGGTTACCGTATTTAGTCCCTACAACTTCCTGAAGAACAATTCCCATTTTCTCCTGATCTATCAGATTTTGAGTGGCAGTCATATATGCCTTACTATCTCCATAAAAGACAGATGCATATACCGACTTCACGGCATCATTGATAAGCTTCAACCGCTTTTCCTTATCATACAGATCGGGAATCATATAAGTAGCATATATGCCGGCAAACGGCTGATAATAAGAATCCTCCAGCAAACTGGACGAACGGATGGCGATAGGTGCATGTACAGCCTCGAACAAAGCCAGAAAGTCATCATTTAACCGTTCCGGTAGTTCGGCTTGCAGAAAAGCTTTTAAGATATCTTCATCCGAAGCTTCGGACAAAGCAATCGGATAAAGGTTATTGCGATCCATATACTCATCGAATATATCAGTACACAGGACTACTGTTTTAGGCAAAATCACAGGAAAATTCAGATTATCATTCAACTCCATGTGTGTTTTCACAATATTACCCAGAAAAGCTAATCCACGTCCTTTTCCTCCCAATGACCCTTTTCCGATACGTGCAAAATTGGAAAATTCATCGAAACGGTCTTTTTCAAAGACTGCGATAACTCCCGAATTCTTGATCCTTCGGTATTCTACAATCGCATCATAAATAAATTCGCGCGCTTCGTTGATATTTATATCCTTCACATCTATTTTTTTCAGAGCTTCGGCAATCGGAAACATAGCCCTCGAATACAGAAAACGTGAAAAATGATTATGAGACATGTGATATACCAATGACTTATCGGGTATGATCTTTATTGACCGCTGAAGATCCTTCAGGTTTCTGATTCGCAATATTTCCTCCTGAGTATCGGGATCAATAATGATAAAATCGCCAAAACCAAACTGTTCTACAATTCTGGCTCGTAAATCCAAAGGATACCGCTTCGAGTTCTTATCTATAAATGAACAATTCAGATCTTCGGCATACTTTTGATTTGCTTTTTCCGACGAATTAAAAATCACGGGAAGAAAACGATCCTGCTCCTTAATCCATTTAGCCAGATAATAACCAGCCAAACGCTCCTTAACCCCACTTTGCATATAGCTCATATCCGTTACCACCCCAAGCATATTATTTTTGTAACGAGTGTAAATATCAGCAGCTTCTTCATAACTTCTGGCTAGCAATATTTTGGGACGTCCTCTCATTCTCAATGTCTGTTGGTGCTCATTGAGAGCCTCTTTCGAAAACTCCTGAGATTCTTCCAATACAATCTTAAACAATGCCGGTAAGGCAGAAGAATAGAAGCGAACTGAATCTTCAACCAGCAATATAATCTGCACCCCGACCATCTCTGTATCGTGATCGACATTCATCGCATCTTCTATCAATTTGATAATGGCTAACAGTAAATTGGAATTTCCCATCCAGCTGAAAACATAGTCGGCAAAAGACAAATCTTCTGTTGACAATCTTTTGGATACCTCTTTCGAAAAGGCTGTCAACACAATCATCGGGATGTCCTGATACTGGCTTTTGATATTTCGAGCCAATGTGAACATCTCGTTGTCATCCATATTAGGCATAAATATAACCAGCTCGTAATGATTTAGCTTCAGACATTCATAAGCATCTTCTTCGGTAGACACCTGTGTAAAACGGGGCGGATAACGTAAACTCAGAGACGTATACTCGTCAAAGATCTGCTCATCCACACGTCCGTCCTCTTCCAATATAAATATGTCGTATTTGGTGGCAATAAGTAATACATTGTATATCCGTTTGTTCATCAAACTTGCAAACGAAGTGTCTTTAAATCGGTATTGTTTTATATCCGGAATATTCTGCATGTATAGTTTTTTTTAATTCTCAACTTTCAAAAGTTTACAAAGATCACTAGTCACTGATTCCTCCTTATAGATAAAATCAAAATATAAGCAACGTCCTCATTACTTTTTATCACAAACGGAACCTTCCAGCAAGATCTGTGACCTTAAAGATATTATATTATCGGTGAAATCTAAATTTCAAAAGTCAATTATCCATAAATATCTGCGTTTACTTAAACCGGAGACGCATACAGCTGTTATATATCGTATAAAATATAAAAAAGATGGCAAAACAACATATTAAGCTTAGTGTATTAGATCAATCTCCTATCAATAAAGGAAAAACCTCAACAGATGCATTAAATGAAACAACCCGTCTGGCGGAACTTACCGACAGTCTGGGATATACCCGATTTTGGGTTTCGGAACATCACAATGCCCCGACTCTGGCCGGCAGTACACCGGAAATACTGATTGCCCATCTGGCAAATCACACGAAGAAAATGCGGATAGGATCAGGAGGAATCATGCTGCCTAACCACAGTTCGTTGAAAGCAGCTGAAAGTTTCCGTCTGCTCGAAGCTCTTTATCCGGGACGTATCGATATGGGAATAGGACGGGCTCCCGGTACAGACCGACTGACAGCATCGATATTAAACCCGACCAACAAATTCGATGAGCAGGACTTTATACAACAGCTATACGACCTCAGTGATTTTTTTCACGATTCGCAAGAGAGCGGATCTGTATCTCAAAAAGTAAAGGCGATCCCTGTTACAAAAACAGTACCTCCGAGGTGGCTGCTTACCTCCAGCGGCGAAAGCGGGCTTATTGCCGCTCATTTCGGACTGGGACTTTCCTATGCACAGTTTATCAACCCGTATGTCGGAGCAAATATCATTCAGGGATACAGACGTAATTTCAAGCCGTCATCAGACTTAAAAGAACCTCAAGCCAATGTAGCAATCTTTGTTTTCTGCAACGAAGACGAAGAGGTCGTAAAACGCCAGCAGGCTCTCATGGACTATCGGTTTATTCAACTCGAGAGAGGAGGAAATCTGGTTGCCGTACATTATGAGGACATTATAACAATGCCGTACACAGAATTCGAAAGACAACGGATACAATACAACAGAGGGCGTACCATTATGGGAACACCGGAAATAGTGAAGAAAAAGCTCACAGCCTTAGCCGAAACTTACGATATAGATGAAATTATGCTGGTAACGTATGCTGAAAAGATAGAAGACAGGCTTCACTCGTATGAATTACTTGCCAAAGAGTTTAATCTCAGCGAGTAAAGATATTTATTTGTTATTTTCTTCTCGCTGCTCCCTTGCATACTCGTGAGGGAGTATAATTGCGGTATAAAGAATCAGAATGGCTCCGATAAACATAGCCACCACCCATTCGTTCATTTGCTCGAACATCAGGTAAGTAGCAACAGCCATTGCTATCACACCGAAAACACGGATAGAAGCCAGACGCTTCCCCCTCATACTTTTTCCGGGATAAGGAGAGGTAAATATCCCCCACCCGAACCCAATGACACCGACAGCCATAGTACAAGCAGCAACAAAAGGATTGAACAAATACACACCGGCTGCCAATAGAATGAGCAGAGCCGATATTTTAAATACAGTATCTTTTATTTTGGCTGATTTATCTTTATTCATAGTTAGACGGGACTCATTCCACAACGAATACTTCTTCGTTGTCTTTTTTCATTTTATAGTTTTCACGGGCAAACTTTTCGATATTGTCTTTATCAGACTTCAGCTCGTTCAGTTTTTGTTTATCTGTTTCTATCTTTTCTTTGTAATAATTGATCTGTCCTTTCAGATCGCTGATCTCAAGATCGTAGCTGAACCGAGCAAAAATAGTACTATCACTGATTATAAAACAGCAAACCAACAAAACAAGGATAAAAGCCAGTTGTACTTTTGTAAACTTGCTTAATATATATTTTCCTATTTTTTTCAACTGTTCCATAATCTTACACTTATTGAGTAAACAGACTTATATGCAAATATAGAGATATTTGATCAGATTGCTGATGATATTAGGTTGCTTTTTGCTCAAAAGAAATTTTTTCATGTAGATTTGTAAATCTCAGCTCATAACGACTGATGGGACAATAGATGATAAAAGAAACCGACATAGTATCTAAATACAAATCGTACCTGCTTCTGGAAAAAGGATTATCCAAAAACTCAATCGAAGCATATACCGATGATCTGCTCAAGCTCATAAATTATCTCGATAACGAAAATCTCAAGCTTCAGCAGGTTACATTGGATGACTTACAACAGTTTGTCAGTCAATTGTACGATTTAGGAATCAATGCACGGTCGGTCGCCCGTATATTATCCGGAATACGGTCTTTCTTCAATTATCTGATTCTTGATGGTTATTTGCAGAACGATCCGTCTGAATTACTCGAGACGCCCAAAATAGGACTAAAACTCCCGACGGTACTGTCATTACAGGAAATCGAACAAATCAAAAACAGGGTTGATGTATCAACAAAAGAAGGTCACCGCAATAGGGCTATTATAGAAGTTCTATACAGCTGCGGACTACGTATATCGGAACTGATCAACCTGAAGTTTTCGGATATGTTTCTCGATGATGGATTTATTCGAGTCGAAGGTAAAGGCAGCAAACAACGACTTGTGCCCATATCGGAGATTGCAATAAAAGAAATAGGGAACTACTTACTCGACAGAAAATTGTACGACATCAAAAAAGGATCAGAAAATGTAGTTTTCTTAAGTAAACGAGGTACACCTATATCACGAATTATGGTTTTTCATTTTATAAAACAGTATGCACAAGAAGCAGGTATTCAGAAAAATATCAGTCCTCATACTTTTCGGCATTCATTCGCTACTCATTTACTTGAAGGAGGAGCCAATATCAGGGCTATTCAGCAAATGCTGGGACACGAAAAAATAACAACAACGGAAATATACACTCACATGGACAGGGAATATTTGAGACAGGAGATTATTGAACATCATCCGCGCAATATTGATAAAAGATAAGAGATATAGAAAAAAATAAAGAACTCGTCAATTGAAGGTTATTTCTCTCAGTTATACTTAAATATCAAAGTACAGTAGACATAAAACGAAACAAAACAGGCGATAATAAAAAGAATTTGAAATGCAAAAATTTTCGATTAGACATAATTTATCTAAATTAGAGCCGTTACTTATATAATCTAAATATACTTTTGATGATTAGAAAATACAAAGCACACCCTTGGCATGGGATAAGTCTGGGAGATGAAGCTCCCGAAGTGGTCAGAACTTTTATAGAAATAGTTCCGACAGATACTGTAAAATATGAAATAGATAAATCGACCGGCTATTTATGTATAGACCGTCCTCAGAAGTACTCGAATATCATTCCTGCTCTTTACGGTTTTTTGCCGCAAACAATCAGTGGTCCTCGTGTAGCAGAACTAAGTAACGTCAGATTGAGCCGTACCGATATTGTCGGAGACAGCGACCCTATCGACATTTGTGTTCTAACAGAGAAAGACATCACACATGGAGACATCATTGTAAAAGCACGTCCCATCGGAGGATTCAGATTGATAGACCACGGACAGGCGGATGATAAACTGATAGCCGTTCTGGATAATGACGCGATTTACAGCAACTATAAAGATATTAGCGATGTGCCGTTACCGATCATTGAACGCCTGAAACATTATTTTACAACTTATAAAGATATACCCGGTGATACGGAACGCAAATGCATATTAACTCATGTGTACGATGTAGAAGTTGCGTATGAAGTTATAAGAAGATCAATCGAAGACTATAACGAAAAGTACGATATTTGTAATATGTAAGGTCTCAGACCTTTTTATATGACAAATATCGTACTTTATTGTATTTTTGAAAAACAGTCTTAATACCGATATACAATATCAACAGCATCAGACAAAGACATTGATCCGGGACTAATGCCCAGCTCACCTTCCGGAACAGGCAACTGATGCTTTTCGAAATATTTCGACCAGCCTTCGGTTGTTTTTCCGGTTTTGGAATCTTTAAATGTCATCGGAGCCAAGTGAAATACTTCAGTTCCATTATTAGCCAGTTTCAGTGTTTCATATATAAGCTCGGTACAATAATAATTGTCGTTACCTAATATAAAACCATAATCGTACACCTTTCCTAAATGAGTAAAGCCGATCTTCAATGCTTCGGGTATTAGCGGCTGATATTCACTTTTCAACCGTCCGACAACAGATCTGGGTGTAGAACCATTACTCGATTTTGTATAAAGATACTCATTGATAGGAGTCAGAACCAGTTTAGGCGTGGTAGCCTCTAGTACAAACACACTGTCGTTATCATCAATATAAACCATCCCAACATGTGTAAACTGATAACCATCGAGGCTGGTTGTCACTTCCTGAATCGATTTCTCGAGATTACTTACTCCTGAATCCTGAAAAATCAGGTCTCCATTTTGCAATTTGAACTCCTGCGCTCCGGCATAACCCGAAAAGAACAGCGAAAACACCAATATAGTTATATAATATTTCATTGTTTAAAGTATAAATTCAATCTATAGAACCATACTTTGTGCTTTTTGTTCACACAGCAGTACCTTTATTTATCCAAATACTCTTCCGTCTCCTTTGCAATATAAATTGGACGCTTCTTGGTCTCAAGATATGTTTTAGATAAGTACTGACCTAAAATACCCAGACAAAGCAACTGTATTCCTCCTATAAAGAAGATACCGCAAATCAGAGAAGGATAACCTGCTACGGGTTCACCCCAGAGTAATGTTTTGGCAATAATATAGAAAGTCCAGCAGATAGCGATAAGGAAAAGTACAATACCGACGATAGAGGCGATAGCCAAAGGACGCGTAGAGAAAGCAATAATTCCTTCTATGGAATAAAAGAACAATCCCCAGAACGACCATTTGGTTTCTCCGGCTACACGTTCAACATTTTCGTAAGCAATCCATTTAGTATTGTAACCAACCCAGCCAAATATACCTTTCGAAAAACGGTTATACTCCTTCAATTCTAAAATGGAATTAACCATCTGACGAGTCATCAAGCGAAAATCCCGGGCGCCGTCCACAATCTCGGTATCGGATATCTTATTAATCAACTGATAAAACTGCCGTGCAAAAAACGATCTTATTACAGGCTCTCCTTTACGGTCGACACGCCGTGTTGCCACACAGTCATAATCTTCGTTTTGCAGCGAATCATACATTTCCGCCAACAAGTAAGGAGGATCCTGCAAATCGGCATCCAGCATGGCGACATAGTCTCCGGTCGATGCTTCCAATCCGGCATAGATAGCTGCTTCTTTTCCAAAATTGCGAGAAAAAGAAACGTAACGTACACGAGAATCTTTCTTTCTCAGGTCACGTATAACTTGTAGTGTTTTATCCCTTGAACCGTCATTAACAAAGATAAACTCGAATTCTTGTCCGCTCATCCGCTCTGCAACTTTTACCAACTCCTCATAAAGGAACGGCAAAGCCTGCTCTTCGTTATAACACGGAACAATTGTTGATATTTTATCCATTTGCCTTAAACTTATTTTTAAGTAAAATAATCGTATTGAAAACGTTTAACAGAAAAGCAAAACGTTGCTTTATCATCCAAATCATCAGCTGCCCCTTCCATCCCAGCCGTTCGGAGGTCATTCGACCTGCCGCATCTCGGGTTTCGGTACAACATATTATTTTTTTCACATTCCGGTATCTTGTTCGGAATGAATTTTGGTTATTCGAAAAGTACTCCTGATTTACAGAAGTTATTACCCTCAATATACAATCGTTTGCCAGACGTTGGTCTGCTTCTCCGACAAAAATACTATTTTTATTTTTTATGTATAACTCTTTCAGGTTTCTAAGAAAAATAAGTTCCTGATCCCATCGCTGCGGATCATACCGATTCGACAGCGATTCATCATTCACTTCATAATGATAAAACACATCCTGCACGAATAGCATATTACCGGCAAACAGCATTGAAGATATAGTAAACAAACGGTCTTCGCATCGCCTCAGCCGTGTATCGAACCTTATCTTGTACTGTTCTATCAGTTCTCTTTTAAAAAGATGAAGCCATAAGACTCCGAGAATAAACATCCCTCCGAATTTTTCGGAACCAATCATCGGTAATACGACCTCTTTTTCAAAAAGATCCCCATCATAAACCCCTTCAAAGGGAAGCCTGTTAATTATCTCTCCTTTCCGAACGGCATTAAAACGTATTATATCAGGATTCTCTGCGGACAAATACTCTGTCAATTTCCCGTAAGTATCCGATTCAATCCAATCGTCCGGATCAATAAAGCTTATATAATCGCCCGTGGCTATCTCTAGTCCGGCATTACGAGCAGACGATACTCCACTATTCGGTTGATGAATAACCCTGACTCTCTGATCTTGTAAGGCATAATTATCACAAACAGAGGGTGAACTATCCGTTGACCCGTCATCAATCAAAATAATTTCCAACTCCTTATATGTCTGATTCAAGATAGAATCGACACACCGGGTCAGAAACTGTTCCATATTGAAAACCGGAACTATAACGGAAATACGTTGCTGCATTCTATTTGTTTTTTAGCTGCTTATATATTGCTTCTGCTATAAAAAAATCGTCTACCCAGTCTATATCGAAAGCAGCAATATCACTGTTTTCGAAAAGATAAGGCTTCTGCCCTATTCTATCGTTCAGATTCTTATAAACGGTTATATCTGCGAGAAAAATTCCGCTATCGACCTCAAACAAAGGTTCAATTGTTTGCGTCCGAGGCCATTTCTCTTTCTGCCTGTCGTAATTTACCGCTCCGCTTTTATTCCAGATAAAAGTTCGCAATGCCATTACCGACATCAAAGAATCATAATCAGCTCCCGACAAAACCTCTTTATATTTTGATATTGCTTTAGCATACAACTCCGCATCTATAAACGGCGAAGTTACATGTGTCCATAAAACAGCACCTTCGGTAATTATTTGGGGTACATATTTAACCAGATCATCAGTAGATGCTGACGAAGTCGCCAGATGTTCGGGACGCCGATCTATCTGTATTTTAGCGTTTGATAATGATTCTGCAATATGTATCACCTCATCGTCATTAGTCGACAGCACAATTGTATCTATCTCCTTACAAGCTATAAGCTGATCGAGTTTTATCCTTAATAATCCCCCCTCAATACCTGCAAAAGAACGGGTATTTTTATGCGGAACACGTTCACTTCCTGCACGGCATGGTAAAAAAGCAGATATTTTCATTTTGATTTTCCGTTTACTAAGGTCGCAGACCTATTTGTTTCTTTGGCAAGTAAATAGGCTGAGCTTGTTATAACATTGAAATGTATCATTAAATACTTTCATTTGATTAATAGTCCATAGACCGATATATTCTTAACTCCGTTGTATTTGGTCGCTGTTATGGTTGCGATTTCTTTTTCAGGGTTTTCATTAACTGCTCTTGCCAACAGATATTCGTTTTCCTGAGTCAGCATTCTTTCATTCTCTCCGATCAATCCATCATAGCCGTCATATCCGGCAATATAAATGGTATTTGCCGAAATTTCGAGAGCAGTCTGTAACGCCAGTGCCGTATGCGAATCCTGATAAAGATCGGAAAATGTAACTGATGCCAATTCGAAACTTTTATCTTTCAGCTTTTCGGGAATATACGTTCCCATTTTTCTCGGATAAGGAGGCAGCACGCACGATATACATTCGAGATTGAAATCTGCAAACACTTTTTCTAAACGGTGTCCCTCATTCCCCACTAAACAGAAATACTGAGGTATGTCTATATCATTATAATATCCGGCATTCTTACTGCTTGCATGTATCAGACATACCGAATGGTTGTTTTGCTTTTTAATCAGCTGTTTAACGGCATATGCGGCACTGGCTCCGCTAGGGCCTCCTCCGATAATAACAGCCAGATCGAAATGTCGCCTTTCGGCATTGAATTGAGGTAACTTAAGGTTGTCGCCTTTCTTGTCCTTCATATTATTCAAAGCCTGTAAGATACTGTTGATCGAATAAAAACGGCGGGTTACCCAGTCCATCACATCTTTTTGTGGCAATGAATTGAACCCCGAAACCATATAAGGTAAATTCGTTCCCCAGCGATATTTTTCTTTCAGCCGCTCAAAGTCGGCAACGGTTATACTCAGACTGTTAAAATCAATTTCCAAGCCTTTGTTCGACGACAGATAAGACAATAACAATTCCGTCCGAAGGTTGCCCGCTCCACGCCCCATCCCGGTGATGGTTGCATCCACAATATCACATCCAGCATCTATCGCAGCCAGAGTATTGGCAAAAGCCAGTTCTATATTATTATGTCCGTGAAAACCTATCTTGCATTTCAGTACCGATTTAACCGCCTTGGTTATCTGGCTGACTTGTTCGGGCATCATACTTCCAAAAGAATCGACCATTGCAAAGCTGTCGACAACACCGTTCAATGAGAGCAGACTGTTTATAAAATCCGGGTATTGAGATGTCCACTTCGACATGTACATAACATTAAAACCGACTTCGAAACCCATATTCCGAATTTCGGCAGCAGTAACTTTTGCCCTACCGAGATTTGAGGGATCAACTGCCATTCGTATAAAGTCGAGCTTTCCTTTACAAGAGCCCAATAACCTGTCTAAATCTTCGACCCGAATTTCTTTCTCATTCAAAATAACACCGATCTTTTTAGACGGCATATATTTACGAGCCCTGCTTATGACATAATCTGGGCAGAAGTTATATTCTCCTTTGTAGTCATTGCTTAACAGCGAACGATAACCGATCTCTATATACTGAACCGGCAACTTCTCCATCGACTCAAAGTAGTTCTTTGTCAGATTCTCTTCAAAATCCCAATTTGTATAATATCCGCCATCACGGAGCGTACAATCTAATACCTGTATCATTTCAGTTCGGGATTAAATACATATTTGATCACTTCTTTCATTTCCCTCCTGATTTCACTTTCAGGTTTTGATTTGAAGTAGTTTATCTTGTTTTCCAGCCCTGCCAAGTCATAAAATTTATCATCCATTCCATAGAAGTCTTCGTTTTCCGAATCAGACCATCTTAATGAAATTTTACCTAATGCCAAAGACTCATAATATGCTGTTGTATTAACAGCTATGGTAAAATCGACTAAATCAGATCTTAAAACTTCCTGCACAGAATGTTCCCGCCCTACAAAAAATAGATTATCAGTAATACTTGCGAAGGCTTTATGTTCGGAATCGACTACAAACGGATGCTTTTTCAGATAAAACAATATCTTATTGCCGTGCTTGCGATTAAATTCCATAAGCAAAGCCAGTAACTTGTCATTGGAAGGTATATATACCGACCGTCCCAAGAGTACCAGACATTTACTGAATGACTGATCCACATACCCGATCTCTGCATCTTTGTATTTCGAATTTCCAGCCAATATAAAACGAGACTCGTCAAAACCTTTAGTCTTCAGATAATCTATGGTAGATTGTCCCCAGCACATCAGTTTATCTGCTATCAGATTATCCATATTGATAATATCAAACGGAACCATTTGCTTAAAGTCGCAAAAAACACCATGCTGAAGGCTGATTGTTTCCACTTTATGTTTCTTAAAATAAAGCGTCAGCAGACTTTCTTCTTTATATGCCGAATTAAAGCAGATATATTTTTTGACATTCGGAGGACACAGTACTTTATCGAGGTATTTAACCTGATTAAACAAGTTGGTAAGTATTGCAACCAAATAAAGTTTTGTAGTAAACGATTCTTTTACGGAACGGGAGAAAATAATCCGAAAGGCTTTCAGCAAATGACTTATATATGAGATTCCGAAAGGCGAATATCCAACCTTGTCAAGTGTCTCAAGACACGTCACATCCGAGTCGGGATAAGTTTTACGGACAGACTCCGCCAGATCACCATAATCTTTACGGTTAATCAAATAGGTTATTACCGTTGACTTTTCGGTTTGGAGAACTTGTGAAAGGTTAGTAAATTTTACCCCTTCATAAAATCCCTTAAATACATCCCTGCCTGTTACGGCATCATCAGTAAACATACATGTGAGATAACCCGGAATAAGACACCCGATATTATACCCCCTGTATGTATAATCGAGCTTAGAAAGCAGGTCTTTGTAACGGTTATAAAATCTTGTATCCATAATATAGTCCGAGAAGTCTTATCCGGCAAAGTTAATCATTTAAGGCAATGCCTCAAAAAGTTATTTCTACGTTATTATCAGCCGGATAAAAATCGAGTTCGATATTTTCGGGCGATAATGGCACAGGCATTCCCATATCCTTTATCAGATGCGCAATCGCTTCCTTCATAGCATCATCCACCTTTTCATCACCTTGCAGATGCTGTACAAATATCTGCGACGCCAGATCGGCTAATAAATCTAACGTTTGAGGAGGAAAGCTCATTCCTTTTGCTCTGATTACCTCCAAAGCCAAAGCTCTGGCACGCGACTGCATTACTTTTTTATTGTCTTCGGCCAGATCGGGCTTACCTTCGATAGCCGTCACGTTTTTTGTCGATACAGACATTCCGTTTTCGGTCAATTCCACAAAACGGTAAGGATATGCAAATGCCGCCAATGAGCCTGTTTCTATATCATAAATTTTATTTCCTGCCGGTGATTTGTATTCGGTGATGTCATTTGCATGGAAATGTCCGGTAAATATAGCCTTCATTCCCTGATCAGCTAACAAATCGGCTAAACGGCTCCAATCGTCCACCAGATAATCTTTAAAGAAATATGACTGCATCATAATATGTTCTACCAATCCATGATGCATCATACCCAGCACCCGTATGTTTTGTTTTCGGGCTTCAGCCAAAACTTCGGTGATCCACTTTTCAGTTTCGGGTAATATTCTCCCCGATGATATACTATTTCCCTTATAATCCTGATATTTACAGGCATCTATAGCGAGCAGCCATGTTTTTTTATCCAGTTCGGCAACATAACTCAATGATGCTGTATCTCGGCTGATTTGTTCCGTATAACCACAATCGGCATATATTTCGGCAAATTCCTGAGGTGAAATATTTTCTGTCGGCAGGGTTTTATCTCCTTCGTATTTCACCGGGTGAGGAATATTGATATCGTGATTGCCCGGAATAACATAAATCCGCACACCTTTATCGATCAGCGGCTGGAGCTTTTTTCTGAAATCTATATGGCTTTGTTTCTCTCCATCTTTAGTTATATCTCCCGGGATCAGCAGAATATCTATGTCGCTTTTCAGATAATCGTCCAATACCTGCTGCAGTACCAATGGAACATCACGAATATCTTTTCCGCTCATATTTACATAATCTTTCACGGCTTTACCGTCATCCATCAATTGTTCTGACAAATAATGAGGATCACCGATAACACCAAGACGTAAAGATTCGGTACCGGATGCACAAGATTGCAAATGAATCGAAAAAAACAATATAAAGAAAAACAGTATATACTTCTTCATCGTCCAACCTCTATATATGTATTGTTCAGAAAATCGTCGGCGCGTTTTTTTGTCGTTTTAATGATAAAATAACCACATATGTAGAGTACCGTAGCCAACAATAGCATATATCCGCCTTTTATCATCAAAGATTTTTGCTTACGAAAAATACCGAATAAAAGCACCACAAGACCCGCAATGCCTAATATTATAAGTATCGACTGAATTATTTCTATAAAATCGGCTATTTGATCTAACATATCTTACCTAAGGTTTCAGACCTATTTATTGCTTTGGCAAGTATAACCACCAAAGTCTGTTATTAAACTAAAAGTATATCATTAAATACTTTCTGTCACTTAATTAAATCTACGAAAATAAGAAAAAAGAATTGTTGATGCATGGATATCTATTTATAAATTATATGAATCAGTAGTTAGATTGATAAAACGATCGTTTTTCAAATACTGATTCACATAAATTATATCTACGACAATTAGTACATACCAAATTTTGATCATAGAGAAGATGTTCACCTGCTGTTTTCTGAAATTTTATCTATACTTAAAAACACTTTACAATTATGGCAAAATACACAGAAGAACTAGGAAAGAAAATAGCAGACGCAATAGAACAGGATGAATATACATTAGGTGAAATCTGCACGATGTACAGCATCAGCCGTAAAACATTCTATCAGTGGGCACGGAATCATTCAGATTTCAAGGAAATGATAGATGATGCCCGTGCAGGTCGTGACGAAAGGCTGGCTCAAAAAGCCCGAAAAATCCTCAAACAAAGATTAGAGCATGGCTATACCGTAACTACCACCCGTTATAAATATGCAGTAGATGAGTACGGTGAAATATATCTGACAGGAAAAACGGTAACCATGAAAGAATATGCAGCAGACGAAAAGACACTGAAAATGGCAATGGCAAAAGAAGGAGAAATAGAAGAGAAGGTAGAAAACATTCGTGTACCGTGGGAAATCATAGTACAGAATCAAGAGGCTGCCGATCAGATTGAATTACTACGTAACCCCGGAACCGAAGAAGAAATAAGAGAAATATCTCTGCAAATCCAACAGAAGTATGCAGCGACACGACAAGAATCTGACCCCAATGCTTACGATCCGTCATTGGACAGTCGGATATAAGTAACAATAATGAAAAAGTGCAATTCTGGTGTGACTTTTGTTACCTTTTTCAGAAAATGAATAATTGCTTATTGATAACTGTTCTTTGATTTCGTTACCTTTTGCGTTATTATTTATACTTTTGTCTTTCTAAATTCGAATGATGAAAAAAATATGGATATTCTGGACATCAGTGATGTTCATTCTCGCAGCAATTCTGTTCTCTTCTTGCGGAAGTAAAAAACCGCAGCCGAGTTACAGTGATCTGAAATACCCCAAAAGAGAATTTCGTGGAGCCTGGATACAAACTGTATGGCAAGGTCAGTATAAATCGATGAACAGTACACAAATGAAACATTATTTCGTTTCGATACTGAACAAGATGCAGGCTGCCGGAATCAATGCTGTCATTTTTCAGGTACGTCCGCAGGCCGATGCCTTCTACTATTCCGAGCTGGAACCTTGGAGCAGTTTTATGACAGGAACACAAGGCAAAGGATTGCCGGATGGATTCGATCCTCTAGCTTTTATGACCGAAGAATGCCATAAACGTGGAATGGAACTGCACGCATGGCTCAACCCATACAGGGTATCGGCATCAGAGAATCAGGTATTGATGAAAAATCACATCTATTACCGAGAGCCTGAACGTTTCGTAAAATACGGTACTCAAATATTCTTTGATCCGGGTATCCCTGCCAACAGGGAATATATCTGTAAAGTTGTGAAAGACATTGTGAGCAGGTATAATGTCGATGCCATCCATATGGACGACTACTTCTATCCTTATCCTATCGCAGGAAAACCATTTCCTGACGAGCGCAGCTTTGCCCGCTATGGAGCAGAACAGGGATTCGATGCGGCGCATAAAGACGATTGGAGAAGAAACAACGTAAACTCACTGATCAAGGAAATAAAAGAAACAATTATACTGACTAAACCCTGGGTAAGATTCGGGATAAGTCCGTTCGGAATATACCGGAACAAACGCAGCACCCCTAACGGAACAGGCAGCAATACCAACGGACTGCAAAACTATGACGACCTGTATGCAGATGTGAAGCTTTGGGTCAAAAACGGCTGGATAGATTACAATATGCCCCAGATATATTGGGAGATCGGACACAAAGCCGCAGATTACACAACCCTTATTCAATGGTGGTCTGAAAACAACTTCGGACGTCCTTTGTACATCGGACAGGATATCAAACGAACAATGGATGCAGAAATGCCCTCGGGAGATAATCAACTGGATGAAAAGATGCGCCTGTCGAGAAGCTTTCAAAATGTACACGGCAATTCTTTTTGGGACGGATACAGTCTTATCTCAAACTACAGAGGAGTATCGGATGCACTAAGCCGCGAGTACCACAAATATCCTGCGCTTATTCCCCCATATACTTTTATGCACAACAAAGCTCCACAGAAGGTAAAGAATATCAAAGAACTCTATACCGAGAAAGAGCATTTACTGATCTGGGACAGCAATAAAAAAGAGGGAAATCCCGAAACGGCCAGCTACTTTGTTATTTACAGATTTGAAGAAGGTCAACCCGAAAACATTGAAAACCCCGCTAATATAGTAGGTATTACTTCCGATAATCAATACATATTGCCTTATGAAGGAGGTAAACGTAAGTTTAAATATGTAATTACGGCAGTAGATGCTTTCCATAACGAATCGAAAGGAAAGTCTAAAAAAATTAAGTTATAAATAATGGCACAAGAAAATTTTGAGATGATAGCCAAAACCATGGCAGGTTTAGAAGATGTTTTAGCAGAAGAGTTAATCGCTCTTGGAGCTAATGACATACAGATAGGACGCCGCATGGTATCTTTTTCGGGCGATCAGGCTCTTCTATACAGGGCAAACATGCATTGCAGAACTGCTCTCCGGATACTGAAACCGATTTTCCAGTTTAAGGCAAAAAATGCAGACGAAGTATACGCCGAAGTAAAAAAGTACAAATGGTACGAAATTCTGACCGAAACAAACACTTTCGCAATAGATGCGGTCGTATTCTCTTCGATCTTTACACACTCTAAGTTTGTAGCTTACCGTGTAAAAGATGCTATTGCCGACTACTTCACACAACGTGCAGGTAAACGTCCGTCAGTAAAGGTCAGTAATCCTGATGTTTTGATAAACATACACATCGCCGAGAATATCTGTACCATATCATTAGACAGTTCGGGCGAATCACTTCACAAACGAGGATACAGGGTCGCTCAGACGGAAGCTCCGCTCAACGAGGTGCTTGCGGCTGGTATGATTCTGAAAACAGGCTGGAGAGGACAATCAGACTTTGTAGATCCAATGTGCGGGTCGGGTACTCTTTTGATAGAAGCCGCCATGATAGCCATGAATATCCCTCCGGGCATTTACCGCAGCGGTTTTGCTTTCGAAAAATGGAATGATTTCAATCAGGATTTGTTCGATACCATATACAATGATGACAGTGCAGAACGTGAGTTTAAGTATAAAATTTACGGATCGGATATTCAACAAAAAGCCATTGATATAGCTACCGAGAATGTGAAGAGTGCAGGAGTAGCGAAATATGTCGAATTAAAAACAATGCCTTTTCAACAATATACAAAGGCTCCTGCCGAGAATGGGTTTATCGTAACTAATCCTCCTTATGGAGAACGTATCAAACCAGATGACCTCTTCGGGTTGTACGATATGATCGGAGAACGCCTGAAACATGTATTTATGGGCTATACTGCATGGATACTAAGCTACCGTAAAGACTGCTTTAACAAACTGGGGCTTAAAACCTCGGAGAGAATCTTTCTGGTCAACGGTTCTCTTGAATGTGAGTTCAGAAAATATGAACTGTTTGCCGGCAAGAGAGACGATTTGAAGAAAAACCAGGAAACAAACTAGCAGATGGAATTTCTAAAGGTTGGTGATTTTTGGACATATCAGATTCCCGAATGGGATAATTACGAAAAAGATATTCTTGAAAAGATTCTTTTCAAATTAGACTTTATATCCGTATCCGGCTATATCATGGCTCTCGAGGCAGATGTATGGAAGATAGAATATCAGGATCACACTTTCAGACTGGCCAATGATCTGGTGCATGGTTGCGAAATTAAGACGGACAGTGAAGAAGCACTTCCTTTGATGCAGGAATTGATCAAAAAACTGCCATTAGAATAACGAAAAAAGGGCTGTTCCTTTTTACTTTTGGAACAGCACCTTTCTTTATATGTTGAAATACTTACTTACAAAGCATTTTCTTTGATCAGGTACTCAGCTATCTGAACAGCATTCAAAGCAGCACCTTTCTTTATCTGATCACTTACCGACCAAAATGAAAGTCCATTCGGATTAGTTATATCTTTACGGATGCGTCCGACATATACTTCTTCTTTATTAGCTACAAACAATGGCATAGGATAATCTTTGTTTGCAGGGTCGTCTTGAAGTATAACTCCATTTCCTTCTGCAGCCAATGCAGCCTTAGCTTCCTCTACAGAGATTGGTCTTTCGGTTTCTATCCATGTAGCTTCGGAGTGAGCTCTTACAACAGGTACACGTACACATGTAGCACTAACTTCTATATCAGAGTGCATGATCTTGCGAGTCTCGTTGTACATCTTCATTTCCTCTTTGGTATAGCCGTTATCAGTAAACACGTCGACCTGAGGAATAACATTATATGCCAACTGGTAAGCAAACTTTTCGACAGTAACTTCTTCTTTATTGAGTATCTGTTTAAACTGGTTTACCAATTCGTCCATAGCTGTTGCTCCCGCTCCGGATGCAGCCTGATAGGTAGATACATGTACCCGTTTGATGTGAGATACTTTTTCCAGCGGATTCAACGCAACCACCAACTGGATAGTGGTACAATTAGGGTTAGCTATAATATTACGGGGACGTACTTTGGCATCTTCGCCATTCACTTCGGGAACAACCAAAGGCACATCCTTATCCATACGGAATGCACTTGAATTATCGATCATTACTGTTCCAAACTGGGTTATAGTATCGGCAAACTCAATTGATGTACCACCTCCGGCAGAAACAAATGCAATATCAATATCTTTAAAGTCATCGTTGTGCTTAAGTTCCTTTACCGTATACTTCTTACCCTTGAAAGTGTATTCTTTACCTGCACTACGGGCAGAACCAAACAAGACTAATTCATCAAACGGGAAATTGCGTTCGTCAAGAACTTTCAAAAATTCCTGGCCGACCGCTCCACTTACGCCAACAATTGCAATTTTCATTTTTGTGTTGATTGTTAATAATAAATAATTCTTTTACCTTGAGACTTAGAATCTCCTTCGCAAAGATAGACTTTTTATCTATGCTATAGATATATGATTATATATATTTACGAGAAGAAGAATATTAAGGATAAAGCCGTTATCTAAAAACACAGAAATGCAAAGTATATTTTACATTTCATTGATAGAATAAGTTTATCGGATATTGCCTTTTGGCTCGAATTTTATTTGGTATATTTGCGTATAAATTAGTTTTTAGGTCTTATTCCTCTTTGCTCGAGTTGCTCGAATAAATAACAATCGGAAGTTATCATTTAGGAATAAGTTATTAAATACTATATGTTATTTTACAATATGAAAATTCATTATTTATATTTACTGCTACTCGGAGTGTTTGTGTTCTCAATGGAGTCTTGTAAAAAGCAGGTTTCCAGTACAGCGGATAACGACATACAATTCGACACGATACATTCAGTCCGAAATTATCACATAGACAACGACTCTACACAGCCTTCGTCTAACTTGAAAGTGACTTTTATCTATCCGAAATACTATAGCGACGGAGCCTTACTTGATTCGATTCAGGAGATTTTCATATCCAGCTTTCTCGATGAACATTATTCGCATCTAAAACCAACCGAAGCTATTACAGCCTATGAAGATGCATATATCGAAAATTACAAGCAAGATGTCAATATCTATATCAAAGACCGAGTTTCGGGAGCATCCCATGATGATAATGACAATTACTTCTCTTACTATGAAACGATCAGCAATGAGATTCTTTTCAATAAGGGAAAAATACTATCTTTTCAGGTAAAACAAGTGAATTATAAAGGAGGTGCAACGTCTTATGAATATCTCAAAAACCATACTATAAACCTCGAAACAGGTAAATTAATGATGGAAGATGACATCTTTAATTCCGGATTCGAAAAGTTCCTATCATCAATATTCAAAGACAGGCTGATGAAGTCCAATAAGGTTCAAACAATTAATGATCTCGAAAATCTCGGGTATTTCGGTATTGATGAAATAGTACCAAACAACAATTTTTATGTTGACAGTAAAGGTATTACTTATATATTCAACAAAGGTGAATATTCAGCGTATCAACTGGATGCAATCAAGATCTTTATACCATATGACGAGTTGAGCCTTGTATTGAAAGAAAATTCACCGATAAGTCAATTTATAGAGAAATAAGGTCACAAACCTATTTATTGCTTTGGCTTGTATAACAACGTGAGTTTATTATAACTAAAAATGTATCATTAAATACTTTTATTTACTAAATAGTTATGGATATTATACTGAAATACTTTCCGAATCTGACAGATAAGCAAAAAGCCCAATTTGCAGCCCTTTATGATCTGTATCTTGATTGGAATTCGAAGATCAATGTGATATCCCGCAAAGATATTGAAAACTTGTATACACACCACGTTCTTCATTCATTAGGCATAGCAAAAGTTATTTCTTTCAAGCCCGGAAGTTCTATAATGGATGTAGGCACTGGAGGAGGTTTTCCGGGAGTACCTTTAGCTATTTTATTCCCTGAAACCCGATTCTTACTTGTAGATAGCATCGGCAAAAAAATAAAGGTAGCAACAGAAGTATCGAATGCTATCGGACTTGAAAATATCAGTTTCAGACACTGCAGAGCACAGGAAGAGAAAGGCAAATTCGATTTTGTAGTGAGCCGTGCGGTTATGCCGCTTGAAGAGTTAGTAAAAATAATAAAGAAGAATATATCCAAAGAACAGCAAAACTCTTTACCAAACGGGCTGATATGCCTGAAAGGTGGAGAACTGGAAGGAGAAGTAGCCCCATTCAGAAAATATGCCGAAATCGACGATTTGAGTAATTTCTTTTCTGAAGATTTTTTTGAGACAAAGAAGGTAGTTTACCTACCTCTGTAAATAAAATAGAAATACGATGAACATAAAGATATTCGAATTCAATCCAATCGCAGAAAACACATACGTTGTTTATGACGAAACCAAAGAATGCGTGATTATCGATGCTGGCTGTTTTTTCCCTGATGAAAAAAGGCAGTTGCTGGATTTCATACTGGACAACGATCTTGTGGTCAAACACCTACTAAATACACATCTCCATTTCGATCATGTTTTTGGAAATAAGTTTATACTGGATCAGTTTGGCTTAAAAGCATTTGCTAACGATAAAGATTTATTTCTTTTAGAGGCAATGCCGGCACAGATGCGCATGTTTGGATTCAGAGACGCAGAAGAAGCTCCGGAAGTCGGCAGTTTCATTAAAGAAAATGATACAATAGAATTCGGCAATCAGAAGTTCATTGTATTGGAAGTTCCGGGACATTCGCCGGGCAGCGTTGCGTTTTATAGTATCGAAGGCGAATGTGTATTTGTCGGAGATGCCTTATTCAGGGGAAGTATCGGTCGTACCGATCTTGCAGGAGGCAATCAATCTCAATTGATCGAAGCCATAAGAACCCGCTTGTTAACATTACCTCCGGAAACTATCGTTTATCCCGGTCACGGACCGCAAACAAGCATCAGAGACGAGAAAAGGAATAACCCTTTCTTACAATAAACCAATACAAAAAGGCGAATCAATCGATTCGCCTTTTTGTATATTAACTCTATTGTGCTAATTATTCAGCATTCAAAGAGAAACGTTTGAATCCTACAACAGTAAGTTCTTTATCCACAGAATGCAGATATTGCTCAATGTTTTGTTTAGGATTCTTAATAAATTCTTGTTGAAGAAGAGTAAACTCTTTGTAGAATTTAGTCAATGCACCTTCAGCAATTTTCTCGATCAAGTTTTCAGGTTTACCTGCTTCACGAGCTTTTTCTCTAGCAAGGTTTAATTCTCTTTCTTTGATTTCTTCAGATACCTCTTCAGCTTTCAAAGCAACAGGATTCATTGCAGCAATTTGCATAGCCACATCTCTTGCTACCTGAGCATCCACACCTGCTTTGTTGAAACCTACGATAGTAGCCAACTTGTTTCCCGGGTGTATATATGATACAACAGAAGGAGCAGACAATGTTTCAAAAGAACCTATTTCCATCTTTTCACCAGTTACCCCCATACGGTCTGTAACTAGATCTTCGATTCTGCGTCCATCGACTTGTACATTGTTTAACGCATCTAATGATTCAGGTTTGTTAGCTAATGCAGCATCAAGGATAGTAGTAGTTAATCCTACGAATTCAGCATTGATAGCCACGAAGTCTGTTTCACACTTTAATGCTACAAGAGCAGCGAAATCATTGTTTACACCTGCTAATACACAACCTTCAGAAGCTTCACGGTCGCCACGTTTTGCAGCGAAAGCTTGTCCTTTTTTACGAATAATTTCGATAGCTTTATCAAAATCGCCACCAGCTTCGCTCAATGCATTTTTACAATCCATCATACCTGCGCCTGTTCTTTTGCGTAGGTTTTGGATATCAGCCATACTAACTGCCATATTCTTTATTGTATTTTTTAGATTATAAAGGTCTCAGACCTATTTATTATTTAGGTAAGTAAACAACCAAACACAATATCAATCGTGTGGTATATCAGAGACTTTAGTCTACTTACATTGGTATATTAAAAAAAGAGAAGGTTAAGAATCAGGCCTAAGAATGTTTGTTCCCAGCTGTTATTCTTAACCTTTATGTATTTACGAGATTACTCTTCGTCTTTCACATATTTGCTAGCAACAGCAGCCTTCAGAGCTTCTTCGTCATCTTTAGATGCACGTTCTTTTTTAGCTCCGGTTTTAGCTTTACGCTCTCTTCTTGCACCTTCTTCCTGAGCTTCGGCAGCAGTACTGTCTGCTTTTTCTACTTTGCGTTCTTCTAAACCTTCTTTGATAGATTCGCAAAGGTGAGAAAGAATCACTTCGATAGATTTAGCAGCATCATCATTTGCAGGGATAACAAAATCTATATCCGAGGGATTAGAGTTTGTATCTACCATTGCAAATACTGGAATACCTAAACGTTGAGCTTCTTTCACTGCGATATTTTCTTTCAAAACATCAACAATGAACAGAGCAGAAGGAAGACGTGTTAAATCTTGGATAGACCCTAGAGTTTTTTCCAATTTAGCACGTTGACGAGTGATTTGAAGTTTTTCTCTCTTAGAAAGAGTATCAAATGTACCGTCTTTAATCATTTTGTCAATAGTTGACATTTTCTTAACAGCCTTACGGATAGTAGGAAAGTTAGTCAACATACCTCCTGGCCAACGTTCAATAACGTATGGCATATTTACTGATTGTGATAAATCGGCAACGACTTGTTTAGCTTGCTTTTTAGTTGCAACGAACAAGATTTTTTTACCTGATTTAGCTATTTGTTTCAATGCAGCAGCAGCTTCGTCAGCCTTTGCGATTGTTTTGTATAGGTCGATAATGTGAATGCCATTACGCTCCATAAAAATATAAGGAGCCATAGCTGGATTCCACTTTCTTTTTAAGTGTCCGAAGTGTACACCAGCTTCAAGTAATTGGTCAAATTCTAATTTTGCCATTTTTGTTTTTTCGTTTTTAATGCGTTTACTTTCTTTTTCTGCAAATTTGAATTGCCGGGTAGCTCATCAAAGAAGTCCCGTCAATTTAGATACTAAACGTAACTTTTGCCGACGTATTGACAACGTCTATATTTCTGTTCGCTATAAGAACTAAGCCACGAAAGACCAATTCTGATAAGCGAAAGCCATAGCCAAATTAACGTTTTGAGAATTGAAATCTTTTTCTTGCTTTTGGTTGTCCCGGTTTTTTACGTTCAACAACACGAGGATCACGAGTCATAAAGCCTTCTGCTCTTAGAGCTGGTTTATCATCTGCATTGATCTTTACAAGCGCACGAGCTATACCTAGACGTGCAGCTTCTGCTTGCCCTTTGTAACCACCACCATTCAGATTGATTTTAATGTCATATTTTTCAACAACACCTAATTTATTTAGAGGTTGAGTCACAACATACTGAAGGATTGATGAAGGGAAGTAATTTGTTAAATCTCGTTTGTTGATAACAATTTTTCCGGTTCCCTCGCTAACGTATACACGAGCTACTGCAGCTTTGCGTCTTCCGATTGCATTTATTACTTCCATTGTTATTATTTAAGAGAGTTTATATCTAATGTTTTAGGTTGTTGAGCCTCATGTTTATGTTCTGAGCCTCCGTATACATAAAGATTTTTCAAAAGAGCAGCACCCAAAATATTTTTAGGCAACATACCTTTTACCACTTTATGCACTAATCTGTCAGCACCCTTGCTAAGCAATACGGCTGGAGTAGTTTCGCGTTGTCCTCCGGGATATCCTGTATATCTCAGATAAACACGATCGTTCCATTTGTTACCAGTTAGAACAACTTTATCAGCATTAATAATAACTACATTATCTCCACAATCTACGTGAGGAGTAAAACTTGGCTTATACTTTCCTCTCAAAAGTTTAGCCACCTTTGAAGCCAAACGACCTAAAGTCTGACCCGAAGCATCAATCACAACCCACTCTTTTTTCGCGGTTGCTTTGTTTGCGGAAATGGTCTTATAACTTAAAGTATCCACTTTCTTTAATTGTTTTAATTTGGTTAATGACTAATACCCGATCATAGCTTAATCTACTTTTATCTGCTAAGGACACTTGTAAGCAAATAACAAACTATGTATCAAATATTTAAATTCACATTTATAATAATCGGCTCGCAAAGATACGGATTTTCTGTTAATTAGCAAAAAATATTATCACAGATAATTACGATTTCAACAACAAAAAAAGAGTTGTGATTTTTTATCACAACCCTTCGATATATTTTCAAGACAACACCGGTCTCTTACTCTTTTTTCAACACGTACTGATCGGCTAAGCTGCCTTCTATTTTTTTGCCTTCAATATCCAACTGACGCAAAGCTCCCTCTTCTACAAAATATTGATTAGGAGCATCTTCTCCCGACAGTGTTATAGTCGAACCATCTGCACTCCAGCTAAATACCCCTTTACTTGCATATGCTTTCGGATTTTTCTCCCCCAGATATTTAAATTCTTTGCTATAAGTACTATCTGTCAGATTGATAATAACCTCCATTCCTCCTGCTGATGCTGTAGGCAACACACCTTTATAAACCCCTGCGACATCCAATGATGTTCGAGCATTATGATCATCTACAACAGTTGTCAACGAATCACCTCCTACGGACTCTTGCTTATCCGCTTGTTTATTATTACAACTGAATAACAAAACCGAAGAGAATAATAACAAAAAGCTTTTTTTCATAATATTTATATTTTAAATTAACACTAATGATTTCTCATCATCCCAAGAAAATAAAAATTCCGTGAAATATTCCTCCAGCAAATATAACCTTTCAATGACAAAAGTGTTCATTATTTTATGTTAAGCTATCTTTAATGTGTTTCAAAACAGAATAATAAAAAACTTTACGTAACTTTACGCGATTTTTAGAAGATAGAAAAAAAGAATTATGATTAAACCGATTACAAAAAGTATCGATTTGGGTGATGGAAGGTCTATCACCATTGAAACAGGAAAATTAGCTAAACAGGCTGATGGTTCTGTTACCGTTAGAATGGGAGATACTATTCTGCTGGCTACAGTATGTGCCGCAAAAGATGCAAATCCGGGTGTAGATTTTATGCCCTTGCAAGTTGAATACAAAGAAAAATTCGCCGCATTTGGACGTTTTCCGGGAGGTTTTTTACGCCGTGAAGGACGTGCATCTGATTACGAAATCCTAACATGCCGATTAGTAGACCGCGCTCTGCGTCCTCTTTTTCCGGATGATTATCACGCTGAAGTTTTTGTTAATATAATATTATTCTCTTCAGACGGTAAAGATATACCGGATGCCCTTGCCGGATTGGCGGCATCTGCAGCGTTAGCTGTATCTACAATTCCATTTAACGGACCTATTTCTGAAGCACGAGTTGCCCGTATTGATGGTAAATTCGTATTAAATCCGACTTTCGATCAATTAGCACAAGCCGACATGGATATTATGGTAGGAGCAACTATCGACAATATCATGATGGTAGAAGGCGAAATGAAAGAAGTGCAAGAATCAGAAATGCTCGAAGCAATCAAATTTGCACACGAAGCCATTAAGCTACAATGTCAAGCTCAGCTTGAACTTATGGAATTATGCGGTACTACAGAAAAACGCACTTATTGCCATGAAGCGAATGACGAAGATCTTCGTAAAGATGTTTGGGCTAAATGTTACGACAAGGCTTATGCTGTTGCAACATCATGTAACACAAACAAACACGAACGTGTAGATAATTTCGAAGCAATAGTTACAGAATATAAAGCGAGCCTTACTGAAGAAGAACTTGCAGAAAAAGGAGCATTGATAGGAAAATACTATCACGATGTGGAAAAAGAAGCAATGCGCCGCTCTATTTTAGACGAAGGAAAGCGTCTTGACGGTCGTAAGACTACCGAAATTCGTCCGATCTGGAGCGAAGTAGACTATCTACCCGGAGCCCATGGTTCAGCAATATTCACTCGTGGAGAAACACAATCACTTACTACTGTTACTTTAGGAACTAAACTTGATGAGAAGATCATTGATGATGTTTTGAATAACGGAAGAGAACGTTTCCTTTTACATTACAATTTCCCTCCATTCTCTACAGGAGAAGCTCGTCCACAGAGAGGTGTAGGACGTCGCGAAGTTGGACACGGTAATCTTGCCCACAGAGCTTTAAAACCAATGATCCCAACAGGATATCCTTATGTTGTACGTGTGGTTTCTGATATATTAGAATCAAACGGTTCATCATCTATGGCAACAGTTTGTGCGGGAACTCTGGCTCTTATGGATGCCGGTGTGGAAATTAAAAAACCTGTAACAGGTATTGCAATGGGACTTATTTCTGAAAAGAAAGGCACAAACTATGCTGTTCTTTCAGATATTTTAGGTGATGAAGATCATTTAGGTGATATGGACTTCAAAGTTTGTGGTACTGTAGATGGTATTACTGCTACTCAAATGGATATTAAAGTAGATGGTCTTTCTTACGAAATTCTAGAGAAAGCATTGAATCAGGCGAAAGAAGGACGTTTACACATCATGGGTAAAGTTCTTGAAACACTGCCTGCTCCAAGACCAGATCTTAAACCAAATGCTCCTCGTATTGTTGTGATGATGATACCTAAAGACTTTATCGGAGCTGTAATAGGACCTGGTGGAAAAATTATACAAGGTATACAAGAAGAAACCGGAGCTACTATTACTATCGAAGAGATAGACAATCAAGGTCGAGTAGAAATCTCTGCTACCAACAAGGCTTCTATTGATGCTGCTGTTGCTAAAGTTAAAGGTATTACTACTGTTCCTGAAATAGGTGAGGTATATGAAGCGAAGGTTCGTTCGATCATGCCTTATGGCGCATTCTGCGAATTCTTACCGGGTAAAGACGGACTTCTACATATTTCCGAGCTATCTTGGGATCGTATAGAAAACATGGAAGATGCAGGCTTAAAAGAAGGAGATATCTTAGAACTTAAACTAGTTGATATCGATTCTAAAACAGGAAAGATTAAGCTTTCTCGTAAAGCATTACTTCCTCGTCCTCCACGTCCTGAAAGACCGGTTGTAAAAAAAGACGATCAAGCTCCTGAAGTGGCTGCACCTGAAAATTGATTTCTTGAATTTTCAACATATAAAATAAGGATTGCAAAATGCAATCCTTATTTTTTTTACACTGAAAAAAAACCGGAGCTATATAAATATATAGCTCCGGTTTTATATAATGATGTAAATAATCTTATCTTACTTGTTTACTCTGAAACGTTCATTACCATTTTCGAAGAAGTCTACAATCTGATTAGCCGCAGCTATACCAGCATTCGTATTAGCTTCGCCTGTTTGTGCCCCCATCTTCTTCGGAGTAGAAAAATACCTGTCTGCAAATTTAGCAACCAGTTCTTCGTGATTTCCGGGCTTAATATCAGTCACATATTTAAAGTCTGTCCGCTCTTCCATAAATTTAACGATCTCAGCCTCATTAATCACTTCTTTGCGGGCTGTGTTCAATAACAAAGCTTTCTTAGGAAGTTTACTCAACAATTCGAAATTGATTGAATTCTTAGTCTCTGCGGTTGCAGGAATATGCAATGATACAAACTGACATGTAGTATATAATTCTTCAACAGATTTAACAGCCTTAACACCTTCTTTCTCTATAGCCTCAGCCGAAAGAAAAGGGTCGAAAGCATACACATCCATTCCGAATCCTTTAGCTATACGAGCAACATTGCGACCAACGTTTCCGTATGCATGAATTCCAAGTTTTTTGCCTAACAACTCACTCCCAGATGTTCCGTTATAAAAATTACGAACAGCATATACTGCTAATCCAAATACAAGTTCTGCAACTGCATTTGCATTTTGTCCGGGGGTATTCATTGCACAAATACCATTGGCTGTAGCTGCATCCAGATCGATATTATCATAACCGGCTCCGGCACGCACCACTATTTTCAATTGCTTTGCTGACGACAAAACATCCTTATCAAAGATATCACTGCGGATAATCGCAGCATCAACATCGGAAACAGCATCTAACAACTGCTGTTTTTCTGTATATTTTTCAAGCAGAACCAATTCATATCCTGCCTTCTCGATAACACTTCTGATGCCTTTTACAGCCTCTGCCGCAAACGGTTTATCAGTTGCTATTAATACTCTTTTACTCATAGTATTTTGTTATATCCGATTTTTATTTAGCATTGTTTTTTTCGAATTCCTGCATAGCATCAACTAATGCCTGAACACCTTCCAAAGGCATCGCATTATATATAGATGCTCTGAATCCACCTACCGAACGGTGTCCTTTCAGTCCATCCAAGCCCTTGCTTGATGCAAATTTCAGGAAGTCAGCTTCCAATTCTTTATAACCTTCAGACATAACGAAACAAACATTCATTAACGAACGGTCTTCTTTCGCCGCAGTTCCGATAAACAGAGGATTACGATCTATCTCATTATACAACAAAGCAGCCTTTTCTTTATTCAATTTTTCCATAGCAGGAACTCCACCTTTGGCTTTCAACCAACGCAAAGTCTGCATGGCTGCATAAATAGGCACTACAGGAGGTGTATTGAACATAGAACCGTTATCGATATGCGTCTGATAATTCAGCATAGTAGGTATCTGACGTGATACTTTTCCTAGAATTTCATCTTTAATTACTACAAATGTTAGCCCTGCGGGAGCTAAATTTTTCTGAGCACCACCATATATAAGAGCATATTTAGAAACATCTATCACACGAGAGAATATATCAGAAGACATATCTGCTACCAACGGTACGGGCGAATCAATATCGGTGTGTATTTCTGTTCCGAAGATGGTATTGTTCGTTGTTATATGGAAATAATCAGCATCAGCCGGTATCGTATAATCTTTAGGAATATAAGTAAAGTTCTCTGGTTTCGACGATGCAACTTCTACGACTTCACCAAATAGTTTAGCTTCTTTTTCCGCTTTACTAGCCCAAGTCCCTGTATTCAAATAGGCAGCTTTCTTTTCGAGTAAGTTAAAAGGCACCATACAGAATTGTAAACTTGCCCCACCACCAAGAAATATTACCGAATAACCTGCGGGAACATTGAGTAGTTCTTTAAACAACGCAATCGTTTCATCCATTACGGCAATGAAATCTTTCCCACGGTGACTAACTTCCATTAGAGACAATGTAGATGAATTGAAGTCCAAAATAGCCTTGGCTGTTTCCTCTATTGTCTGCTGTGGTAAAATTGAAGGACCTGCACTAAAATTGATTTTTTTCATATTTGCAAGAATTAAAATCGTTCTTTCTTATTGGTTAGACATCTGTCAAAATTAATAAATATATTTGAAATTCGCAGTAATATTAAAAAAACCAACTTCTTTTTATGTTATTTTGTAGCTACAGATCAAACAATAACAATACACTTTTATCCACCTTAAATTATAGATAAAATAAATGATTTACGGTTAGGTTACTCCAATATTATAAATCGGCAATCTTATAGCTTCGTCCGTCTACATGATAGTAATATAAAGCTTCGTTTTGGGATCTTCTTAATAACTGCTCATCTATATCATAACCTAATAGAAAGGACATAAAATAACTAATACTATTAGAATTAAAGATACCATTATCCAGAAAATGCTCCATCTTTTGAGAAATATACCGTTTCTGACTATAAGGTATGATCAAAAAAGGAATCTTAAACTGGTCACTTTCTTTCTTCATTATTCCATGACCTTTATTTATTACCTCTCCATGATCAGAATAATAAACAATTACAGAAGAAATACTGTCTTTTGCTGAACCTTTGACTAAGTGATCAAGTTGAGATAAAACCCGGTCTGTATGATGGATACTTCGGTCGTAGTCGAGTGTTATTTCCCTTCCGGGTACTTCCTTAAAATCATCTTGATCCGTCCGATCATACTTATCGTTATAATCGATATGACTTCCCTTCAGATGAATAAAGAATATCTGCTTCTTGGATGAATCATATTGTTCACTCACATCCTTCAACAATTGAATATCATCCTTTTCAAAATGATAGAATTTCGAGGTCTTAGCATACGAAGCCATCAACCCTATAAAGCTGTCATGCATACCAACCTTATCTTGATTAGAAACCCAATGAGATTCATAACCTGCCAGATTAGCCATTGTCACAACATTTTCATTCTTGGTAAACGGAGCAACATCAAGAGGGGACGCAAAACTTAGAGACATTCTCAGCGCCTCTCTGGTTATAGGTGCTACAGAAAAAGCGTTATAATAAAGAAGATTTCCTGCTGTATTAAGACTATCGAGGAAGGGAGTTGTTGGTAAATCATAGCCATACAAACTATAATGAGTCCTCAAAGAACTTTCACCTATCACCAGAAATATTGTCTGTGGAGAGACATTCTTCTGCGAGTAAGAAAGTCCCGGCATAAGGACTTTCGGCAAGGTTGCTTCTTCTCTGAATTTCCTCATCTCATTCCAATATGAAAGCGTTGAAATAAACGAATTCACCCCTAAAGGAATCCGAACTGACATACTGGTCTGAATAAAAAGATCCGGAGCAGTATTAAATTCTTCATAGGCAGTTACTCTTTCGCCTTCTCCTCTTGAGAGAAAGATAGATGCAAAATTTAGACTTAAAGCAATCACTAAAAAGCCAACGATATACTTTTTTCGAATCGTTATCGACCGTGCTTCATGCACAGACAACATAATAATTGAAGTAGTCAGGAGAATAGCAGGCAACCAATCTTTTATATATAAGAGAAAGAAATCTCCGGCCTCAGATGTATTACTTTCAAACATTGAGGAAATACCTCCAAGAGTTAGCAAAGTCCCGTACACTAATTTATGGGTAATATCCGCTGTCACTAAAAGAGATAAGACAAAAGCAAACACCCAAGAGAACTTCGGAATCTTAGATATAAGAATAATCAAAGATTGTAAAATTACAGCATTTAATACTGCATAGATAAGATTGAAGAAAAAACGGCTATCCGGTAATCCAACTCTCATCCAAAACGCTAAAATCCCAAAATACAAAAAACTCAATATTGTAAACCGATACTTCAGAAATATTGAGCCTAAAACATTTATCATTAATATTCTATCTTGTCTTCTTTATCTGTCCACATTCTGAAAGCCTCTAAGGCTTCGGTATGCAACACTTGAGAAGAAGGAATGCTTCTTAATTCAGGTTTTAGTTCTATCTGCTCATATATAAACGAATCATCAAAACCGATATTTTTGGCATCAACTTTATTGCACCCGTAATAAATACGCTCAATACGAGCCCAATAGATCGCAGATAAGCACATAGGACAAGGCTCACATGATGTATAAATTTCACAGCCGCTAAGATCAAATGTATTTAAAGCGGTACATGCTTTACGAATAGTTGTAACCTCGGCATGAGCCGTCGGGTCATTATTCAGTGTCACACAATTAGAACCTTCCGCAACTATTTTACCATCTTTTACGATAACTGCTCCAAAAGGACCTCCCCCATTTGCCACACTATTCATTGAAAGCTCTATTGCTTTCATCATATATTCTTTATTCATCTTTATTTCTTTAATAAATAGTCACTAAGGCAATAGTAACCGGATAAAACTTCATTATAAATCAGATCGAGTTTGATTTATAATCCTTTATTGATTTGTTCGATATAATCAAGAATCTCTTCTCCTCCTATTTTAGCTTCGGATGAAGTATGGAATATAGGCGGAAGCTCTTCCCATGTTTCATGTAATTTATTCAAATAAACGGTCATATTCTCATTTAAACGAGATTTGCTCAACTTATCGATTTTAGTAAAAACAATGGCAAACGGAATAGCATTTTCGCCAAGCCACTCGATAAACTCCAGGTCAATCTTTTGAGGTTCGTGTCTGCTATCAAGCAACAAAAACAGGTTTGTAAGCGCTTCACGTTCCAGAATATAATCCTCGATGATCGTTTTAATACGTTCACGTCCATCTTTACCTCTTTGAGCATATCCGTATCCCGGTAAATCAACCAGATACCACTCATCATTGATAATAAAATGGTTTATTAACTGGGTCTTTCCCGGTTTAGCCGATGTCATGGCCAATCCTTTACGATTGGTCAGCATATTTATAAGCGATGACTTACCTACATTAGACCGTCCGATAAATGCAAATTCAGGCTTCTGATCCTGAGGGCACTTACGATAGTCGGTATTGCTTATTACAAATTGAGCGTCTTTTATTATCATTTTGAATGTATTCACAAATTACAAAAATACTACTTTAGATAGATAAAACAATAAGGTCTCAGACCTATTTATTGACTTTGCCAGTATAACAGCAAGAGTAAGCTATCACTTAAAACACATCATTAAATGCTTTTATGGCTTAGTTTTAAATCTTATTCATAACTTTAAGACTTCATTTCAAGTCATCAGAAATATGAAAATGGAACAATCAGAACTTACGAATGCGATCAAGGCAAAAGTCAAACTTTATCATAAAGATACTGTAACCCAGTATCAGCATTTACACCAGCATCCCGAATTGTCTTTCGAAGAGAAAAGCACATCCGAATACATCGAAAAACGGCTGAACGGCTGGGGTATAGAATACCGCAGCCACATCGGAGGATTTGGCATACTAGCGTGTATAAAAGGACAGAACCCAACATCACGTACTATAGCTCTCAGAGCGGATATGGATGCACTCCCCATTACTGAACAAAACCCCGTCAGTTTTAAATCGGAAAACGAAGGTGTAATGCATGCTTGCGGACACGACACACATACAGCAAGTTTACTCTCAGCTGTCAGAATCATAAACGACCTGAAAGATTCTTTCGAAGGTACAATCCTGTTCATATTCCAACCCGGAGAAGAAAAACATCCCGGAGGAGCAAGCCTGATGCTGAAAGACGGCATCTTCGATACGTATAAACCTGACATTATAATAGGACAACATGCTTATGTCGATTATCCCGTTGGAACTGTCGGTTTCGAGGCAGGAGTTATCATGGCATCGGCAGATGAAGTCCATATCAAAATCAAGGGCAAAGGAGGGCACGGAGCTATACCTCATGAAGCCAACGACACGGTACTTGCGGCCTCTCAGTTAATAGTATCAATGCAGCAAATAGTAAGTCGCCGATCCAACCCGTTCAAACCATGTGTACTGACATTCGGGAAGTTCATTGCCGATGGTGCGACCAACATCATTCCCAACGAAGTTACTCTTGCAGGCTCTCTTCGCTGCATGGACGAAGAAGAGAGAAACAAGCTAAAGCCTATTATAAAAGAGATAGCGATAAGCACAGCTAAGGCATATGGATGCCAATGCGATATTGAGGTCTATGACGGATACCCCTGCACATATAACAACGAACAAGTAACAGCAACAGCCAAGTCTTTCGCCATAGAATATCTGGGAGAAGACAAAGTGCTGGGATTGCCCAAACGTATGACATCCGAAGACTTCGGCTTCTTTTCTCAGGAATATCCGTGTACGTTCTATCGGTATGGGATAATGGGTATGCAGCATTGTACAGGATTACACACCCCGACATTTCTTATCGATGAAGAGGCCCTGCGAACTTCTGTCGGAACAATTACCTATCTGGCATTAAGATACTGTAACCCATAATACAAAAAGCTCAGAATAGAATGTCTACTCTGAGCTTTTCTCTTGTTATCTTTTAAGTCACAAACAAATCTGCAACCTTATCTCAATATTTCTGCGAGTTTCTTTAACAGTGCATCACCTCTCAAGTCCTTTTCGATAATCTTACCGTCTTTATCCAAAAGTAGAGTATGAGGAATGCTGTTTACTGCATAAGCAGCACCCAATTCTGTTTTCCAACCTTTCAGATCTGACATCTGAGGCCATGTTATATTCAGGTCTTTGATGCCTTTTTCCCATGCTGCTTTGTCATCATCTAAAGAGATACCGACAATCTCAAATCCTTTTGCTTTATACTTTTTATAAGCTTCTACTACAGTTGGCATTTCTGCACGACAAGGAGGACACCATGATGCCCAGAAGTCTACTAATACCACTTTTCCTTTTCCGGCATAATCAGACAATGCAATTGTTTCTCCGGCAGGAGTCGCGCCTTTGACATCTACAAATGGTTTACCTATTTCTGTAGCATCCAAAGCCTGTAATCTCTGTTCCAATTTTTGAACCTTTGCATTGGCTTTCAGTTTAGCATCCAAGCCTGGCAATAACTCTTTCAACTGAGCGGCTGAAAATGAAACACCTCTATCTAAAAGAACATATTGTCCTAAAACATTAGATATATTAGACTTGGTAAAGTCGAAAGTTGCAGCTTTTATTTCATTATAAACAGAATCATAACTGTTTTCCAATTTGGCTTCTAATTCAGGAGTAAGTTTTTTAGCTTCCTTGGCAGCTTCTTCCTCTTTGCTGATAGCAGCCATTCCTTCGCCGATAGTGTTTCGCTTATCGACAAATGCTTGATACTTATCATTCAGATCCGAACCCTTGATAGTCGCCACATAAGTGGTATCAAAAGACATCTCTATGCTGTCGGCTTCCAAAACAAATACAGCCGGACGGCGCAATGCCTCCATTGAAACAAAACGGATAGCAGGAGCTTCTGCCGCCGATCCGCTAAACACAAATGTACTATTGGCTACAGTCGCAGTATCTACGGAAACATAGTCACCAGTGTTTTCGTCAATAATCTGCAAATAAACTTGTTTTCCATCATACTCCGCAGAAGGTAATTTCCCGGTCAGAGCAAATTCCTTCTTCTCGGGTTTACTTGTACAAGCAGCCATAACAACCGCCAATGTTAGGAACAGTAAAGAAACTTTTTTCATCTTTCTTCAATTTTAAGGTCTCTGACCTATTTGTTAAATCAATAAACGAGTTAATATACATTTTACATTTGTCTGCTATATTAAGTAAAAGAAAATATTTAATGATATACTTTCAGGTTATAACAGACTTTGATTGTTTTACTTACCAAAGTAATAAAAAGGTCTGAGACCTTATTTCAATAATTCAGCGAGTTTTTGCTCTAATTGATCACCTCTCAAATTTTCTGCGATAATATTCCCATCCTGATCAATCAATAGTGTAAACGGAATACCCTGTACATGATAAGGAGCACTTAGTTCGCTACCCCACCCTTTCAGATCCGACATTTGCGGCCAAGTCATATTCATTTTTGTCAAAGCAGCAGTCCATGCAGCTTTGTCTTCATCCAAAGAAATACCGACTATTTCAAAACCTTTTGATTTATAAGCAGCATATGCTTTTACCACATTAGGCATTTCCTGAACACAAGGCCCGCACCACGATGCCCAAAAATCAACCAATACCAGTTTATTCTTACCAACATAATCAGATAAAGCGATTTTCTTTCCGGCCGGAGAATCTCCTTTGACATCAATATATTTTTTACCAACAAATCCTCCGCCACCGTTCTGAGCCTGCTTCATTGAAAGAATCTCTTCTATCAGTTTCTGATGTTCGGGGCTTGATAACGCCTGCAGTTCTTTCACTTGTTCATCAGAGAAAACACCCATAAAGGATATGAAATAGAACTCTCCGACCTTATTTTTGATATTTTCCTTAACAAAATCATAACCAATAGTTCCCATTTGCTTGTTCAAAGCATCCATCTGAGACATATAACCCTGACGTACAACATCGTCTGTTGCCTGATATATTTTTAAATCCAGCGCATCCAACTGTTTTACTACATCTGATAGTTTATTAAAGAAAACCTGACACTTATCATTCATCGGTGTACCCGAAGTTTTAGCGACACTATCTATTGCAACCTCTATAGTTCCATTTTCATAAACAAAAGGAATGCCATTGGGTGTACCCTCAGCGGCTTCTTTTACAACAATGTAACCAACAGAAGGTTCGGTTGTCTCTTTTAATTTGAATTTAAATTTCCCATCATGGACAATAACCGAATCAATCGGCTCAAAATTATCCTTCAATGATTTCATTGACAATAGGTAAACCATCTTGCCATCGTTAGATTTATTGGCGAATGTCCCGTTCAATTCGTTCTGCTTCGTACAAGAAGCCAATAATAAAGCTATTACCGGTAATAGGTATAATAGTTTCTTCATGCTTATTTATTTATAATTATTAATTAAGTAAAATTTGAGACCTTAGTCCAGCAATTCTTTCAATTTATTTGACAACTGCTCGCCTCTCAGGTTTGTTGCGATTATCGTTCCCTCCCTATCCAGCAACATAGTAAAAGGAATACTCGTAATTCCATATAATTGTCCGGCTTCACTCTTCCATCCTTTCAGATCCGACATCTGAGGCCAAGTCATATTCAATCGGGATAGAGCACCTTTCCATGCACTGGCGTCCGTGTCGAAAGAAACTCCGACTATTTCGAAACCCTTGTCCCTATATTCATTATAAGCTTTCACAACATGAGGCATTTCTTTAATACAAGGACCGCACCACGATGCCCAAAAGTCTACTAATATGATCTTTCCTTTCCCTGCATAATCAGACAAAGATATTTGTCTGCCGTCAGGAGCAGGCATCGAAAAATCCATAAACTTAGCTCCTTTTCCGGTTTTGGCTTTCTTCTCAAAATAAGCTTTCATCTCGCTCCCCATCCGGCTATTTTGGAATTGAGGACGTGTTTCAGATAATAAATCAAGAATATCCGAAGGTTCGAACAATTCGATAAAAGAGAATAGGAAGAATTCCCCAACCTCATTGCCAATATTCGATTTTGTATATTCAAATCCGTTGGTTTTAATCGTATTCAAAAGAGCGTCATATTCTGCAGTTCCCTCCTCAGAATCTAAATACTCTGTTTTTTGAAGCAAAGCTTCCAACTTTGTTTTTTGTAATTCCTGATCCTGAATAAACCGATAACATGCTTCATTTCCCGGAGTACCTGATGCAAAAGAAGGTTTTCCCATTTTCAGATCAATAATTCCGCTTTCCAAGACAACCAGTGCTTGAGGAGCATCTTTTAATTGAGGTGACGACACAAACCCCAACTCTACACCTTCCGTTCTTGACAAATCAGAGAAAACGAATTCATTATTCTGAATCAGAGCACTATCAATCTTTACCAAAGAACGTCTGTCATCCGACATCTTCTGAAGATAAATGTATTTACCATTATATCCTGCTCCATCAATAGAGCCATAAATTGTAAACTTCTTATTTTGAGCATTTGCACATAAAGCTATCAGTAATAAACAAATACTAAATATTCTGTTCATAAGCATTTTATTCCTTTAAGGTCTCTGACCTTTTTATTCTATTTCATGAGGTATTTCTTGTGGCTCGACAAAATCAAAATAAATTCTGCATTAATTAAACACTAACTGCCACTAATAAGCAAAAATAGGCAAAGTATTCGATAGATAACTGAATATGACGGGCATTTGTTTATTCTTTTTCAATATTTTACCAAAAAGGTTACAAAAGTTACACACTTTATGTTCACTTTTCGAAGGTTACTTTTTATTTCCTTTATTACTTCAGCTGCCCGTAGTGGCGAAAAATCTTTCGCCTGCAAATACCGGGCAAATAATTATTCGCGCCTACAAAATTCCTCAAAAGGTAACAAAGGTGATACCAAAAATGGACTTTTTCCATTGTTACTTTTTTCCTTTATTGTCACATTTCCCCATTAGATTCTAGCTTTTCAAAGAATATTTACCCATAGATAAAAAAGTAAATAAAAGGTCTGTGACCCTAGGTGTTTTTTTCATACATTTACATTCGAACCATTTAAACAACACATAAATATGGGAGCTTTCTTCTCTAACCTACAGGTTAAAATACCTGCGCATGAATCCCTTTCTAACCGGAACATAATTGATTGTATAATAAAAATCCACAATGATCTGGGCTACGAAACCACCGAAAATGAAGAATCAGCTGATAAAAGTATTATCATAGCCTCAGAGAAATCTACGCCATGGTATTCGATATACGACGAAGACTTTGATCTTAAAGCCAATAGTACCGACATTCTAGCTTCTTTCTTAGCCGAATCATTAAGCACAACTGTCTTAAGTACTATGGTAAGTGACAGTGACTATCTGGATGTCTCTTTATTCGGCATGGACAAAACGAAACATTCTATCAATAATGTCAATGATGAATTGAAATTCACTTTTCCTGAAATACACAGCTGGAATAGTATATTACCTGATAATAAGTCTTTTGAAGATATATTCTCAATATTCAGGGAGCAACAGATATTGGTGGAAAACTATCTGGATAAGCTGGCTCCATTGATACATCTTTCACCCTTATACATTCAATTAGGATATCAATATTTCGAAGAAATAATGCCTAATAAAGGTATAAAGCTACACTTTTCAAAAAAGGAAAAAGAGCAAAAGGAAACTCCGTCTGAGACCAACCTCGTATTCTCAGTGTACGGTTCGGATTATAATTTAAAAATTGGAGAACCTCATCCCATATCTTTTCAGATAAGTAACACAGGACTTTCAACAAAGGAAATAGAGATAATAATGGTAGGCGATGCGATTGAACAAGAAATGATTAAACCATCGGATATACAAATACGAATTAATGAAATTCAAAAAGAAATATCATTCTTAAAGACAATATCAACTGATAATAGAAAACTATGGGTAGCTCAATTAAGCGAGATCAACATACCCGAAGGTTGCTCCCTACCACCCAGCTATTCAATGAAAGAATATAGACGATATATGGAACAGATGTATAAATCGGCTATTATCCTGAACTTCAAAGTAGAAGGAATAAAACCGGGCAAAACATCTTTCTCTATATTCGCAATTCCCTTACCTAGAGGCTGCGGACAATCGGCTTATGCAGAAATAACATTTACTATAGAATAAAAAAACGGTTCCCCTTTTAAATCGAAGGGGAACCGTTTATATATCAACAATCGAGAGATTATTTTTTCAAAGACTCTATCGATTCTTCTATTGTTTTGATCTTGCTTTCGGCATCGGCCAGTTTCTTGCGTTCATTTTCCACAATTTCGGGCTTAGCATTCGCTACAAATTTTTCGTTGCTCAGCTTCTTCTGTACAGAAATTAAGAATCCTTTCAGATAAGTGAGTTCTTCTTCAAGCTTTTTCAGCTCGGCTTCGATGTCGATATTATTGCCGAGAGGAATAGCAAATTCGGTTGTTCCAACCATGAAGGTCACTGAACCCGAAGATTTATCCGAAACCTGATCAATAGCTGTAAGATTACCCATTTTCTGAATAACAGAATCAAATGTCTTGGCATACTCTCCTAAAACTTCCAATCCAAGAAGTTCTTTATTCGGAATATTTTTTTGAAGTCGTACAGTGCGGATACCCGACACTATTTCTTTTACCTTTTCGAAGTCAGACAAATAATCTGCATTAAATCCTTTCGACTGGGGCATATCAGAAATCATAAGACTTTCACCCGATTGACGGTCAGTCAAAGCTTGCCATAATTCTTCTGTAATAAATGGCATAAACGGATGAAGTAATCTCACCAGTGAATCAAAGAATCCCAGTGTTGCATTATATGTTACCGCATCTATGGGTTTTTGATAAGCAGGCTTGATCATCTCCAGATACCATGACGAAAATTCATCCCAAAACAGCTTATACAACTGCATTAATGCTTCCGACAGACGATACTTTCCGAACAGATCTTCAACCTCTTCGATAGTCTTCGATAAGATATTATCGAACCATTGTATTGCTATCTTTGCCGATTCGGGCTGTTCAATAGCTGCATCTACTTCCCATCCTTTAATCAGACGGAAAGCATTCCATATTTTATTGTTAAAATTACGTCCTTGTTCGCAAAGCGCATCATCAAACGGAATGTCATTACCTGCGGGAGCAGTCAACAACAATCCCATACGGACACCATCTGCTCCGTATTGGGCTATCAGGTCTAAAGGATCGGGCGAATTACCCAACTGCTTAGACATCTTGCGTCCAAGCTTATCTCTAACGATACCTGTAAAATACACATTACGGAAACATGGCTGCTGACGGTACTCGTACCCCGACATTATCATACGGGCTACCCAGAAGAATATAATATCCGGTCCTGTAACCAAATCATTCGTAGGATAGTAGTAATTTATTTCTTTATTATCAGGCTCATTAATTCCGTCAAATACAGAAATAGGCCACAACCACGAAGAGAACCAAGTATCCAGACAGTCTTCATCTTGTTTCAGATCCGACATTTGAAGATTGCTATTACCTGTTTTCCTGCGTGCTTCTTCCAATGCTTTTTCAGGAGTTTCAGCAACTACATATCCGCCCTCCGGCAAATAGTAAGCAGGAATACGATGCCCCCACCAAAGCTGACGACTGATACACCAATCCTTGATGTTCTCCATCCAGTGATTGTATGTATTTTTGAACTTAGCTGGAAAGAATCTGATCGTATCATCCTGAACAGCTTTTGCTGCCGGAGCAGCCAAATGTTCCATTTTCAGGAACCACTGCATAGACAGCTTAGGTTCGATAGCCACGTGTGTACGTTCCGAATAACCTACCTTATTGGTATAAGGTTCAGCTTTCTCCAATAAATCAAGATCAGTCAGATCCTTTTCTATCTTTTTACGAACGTCGAAACGATCCATACCTTCGTATGCCAATCCATGTTTATTAAGTGTCCCGTCATCATTGAAAATATCTATTGTTTCGAGGTTGTACTTTTCACCCAGCATATAGTCGTTCACATCATGGGCAGGAGTTACTTTCAAGAAACCTGTTCCGAATTCCATATCCACATAATCATCTTCAATGATAGGTACTTCACGATTAACAATAGGTACAATCACCCGTTTGCCTTTCAGTCTGGCAGTCTTCGGGTCATTGGGGTTAATGCAGACTGCAATATCCCCAAATATAGTTTCGGGACGGGTTGTTGCTATTACCGCATAATCGTCGTCACCTACTACTTTATACTTCAAATAGTACAGCTTGCTATGTTCTTCTTTATGGATTACCTCTTCATCCGACAAAGCTGTTTTAGCTTTCGGATCCCAGTTCACCATACGGACACCTCTGTATATTAATCCTTTATTATAAAGGTCTGTAAATACTTTGAATACACTTTCGGAACGCTTTTCGTCCAAAGTAAAACATGTACGATCCCAATCGCACGATGCACCCAGTTTTTTCAACTGTTCGAGAATAATACCTCCATGTTTATCAGTCCATTCCCATGCATGTTTCAGAAACTCGTCACGAGAAAGATCTTTCTTTTCGATTCCTTCGGCTGCTAATTTTGCAACCACTTTAGCTTCGGTTGCAATAGATGCATGGTCTGTTCCGGGAACCCAGCAAGCATTTTTACCCATCATACGGGCACGCCTGATCAAAATATCCTGAATAGTATTGTTAAGCATATGCCCCATATGCAGCACACCTGTGACGTTTGGCGGAGGTATGACGACTGTAAACGGCTCTCTGCTATCGGGTTCGGAGTGGAAAAACCGATTTTCCAGCCAATACTTGTACCATTTGTCTTCAACTTCTGCGGGGTTGTACTTACTTGCTATTTCCATAATCGTATTTAAAATTCAATCTGCGAAATTACAAAAATGTTTGCATATAGGACTTAACACTTTATCAAAAGTCGTTATGTCCCGAAAAAAGATTGATCACTTCGGACTAAGTATATAAAAAAAACATTTACTTTTGATTTTACTCTAAGGTCTCAGACCTACTTGATCTTTGGCAAGTATAACAACCAAAGTCTGTCATGAACTGAAAATATCATTAAATACTTTTTTTACTTAATATTGTATAATATGGAAAATACAGAAACAACGAAATCGGCAATCAGTCAAAATCAAATTGATATGTTTCTTGCCTCTCATGGAAAGAAGTTTTCCCCGATGCATTTTATGCAAATCAAACAAGAACTGTCAAAGTTGACTGAAAGTCAATATCAAGCCGTTTTAATAGCCGATTACAAAGATCCGACTATGCTTCTTGTTATATCACTTTTAGTCGGTCCATTGGGCATAGACCGATTCTTATTAAATGATATAGGATTAGGCGTAGGTAAGTTATTAACCTGTGGCGGATGCGGAATATGGACAATTGTCGATTGGTTTTTAATACAAGACAGAACAAGAGAATATAACTATAATTTGTTTGTTCAATCCATCTATGGGATGTCGCATTACTCCAATTAAGATATTCATAGAAAAAAGCCGGCAATACCCATACAATAACATTATAGCAATTGCATCTATTATTGCCGGTTATTTATTTTTATTGCTCATGGACTGCGCTTTACACCATGAGTATAAAACGATATGCCCGTTTAAATTAATCACAGGCATTCCATGCCCGGGATGTGGCATGGGGCGTGCCAGCCTGGCACTATTGCATGGACATATCGGGGAATCGCTGTATTATAATATCTTATGTATTCCGTTTACGGCTGCAATCAGTATATCGGCAATCTGGCTCATAAGGGATCTTATCACCAAAAGGAATTCATTTTTCAGCTATATAAAACAACCATTGGACAGAAAGTGGAAATTCTTACTACTGTTTCTCATCTTGTCAACATGGATTTTAAATATCTATCACGAAATTTAAAGAATCCTGCCAAGAAAATACTTGCTCATTCTTCATTTCATTTTGTACTTTTGTTCTATGCGCAAAATCATTCATATAGATATGGATGCCTTTTATGCTTCTATAGAGCAAAGAGATAATCCCGAACTACGAGGCAAACCCGTGGCCGTTGGCTACTCCGGAGAACGGGGAGTTGTTGCCTCCGCCAGCTACGAAGCTCGCCGTTTCGGGGTAAAATCTGCTATGCCTTCCAAAACAGCTCTTCGAAAATGTCCGCAATTAATATTCATACATAGCAGGTTTGATGCTTACGAAACTGCATCTAATCAGATTATGAATATTTTTCATGAATACACGGATCTCGTAGAACCATTATCTTTAGATGAAGCATTTCTGGATGTAACAATTAATCATAAAAACATCCCTTATGCAACAGTGATCGCCCAGGAAATAAAAAAGCGGATTTTGGAAGAAACCTCTCTAACGGCATCAGCAGGAGTAGCCCACAATAAGTTTCTTGCAAAAATAGCATCGGACTATAAAAAGCCAAACGGAATATTTGTGATAAAACCAAAGGATGCAGAGTTATTCGTTGAAAATCTACAGATCGAGCAATTTTTCGGTGTAGGTAAGATTACAGCTCAGCATATGCACCAGATGGGCATCAAAACCGGATTGGATTTAAAGCTAAAATCTGAACAAGAACTGGTCAGCCATTTCGGTAAAGCAGGACACATTTATTACCTCAATGCGAGAGCAATAGACGACCGCCCCGTAGAACCCAACAGAGAACGAAAATCTATCGGTGCTGAAAATACATTCATGAATGATCTGGGAAGTATTGAAGAATTTATACCGCCGCTTAAAGAAATAGCAGCAGAAGTAATAGAACGCATTAAAGAGAATAATTTTGAAGGAAAGACGATTACTCTCAAAGTCAAGTATGTTAATTTTAAAACGATAACAAGAAGCCGGACTTTATTAAGCAACATAACAGACTATCATACTCTGATGGAAGTTGCGACAGATCTGATCAAACATATAGATATGCAGGAAAAAGTCAGGTTATTAGGATTAAGTATAAAGAAAAATGATAGTCCGGGAAGCATATCAAGAGCCATTCAGCTTACTTTAGATTTTAAGGATTAAAGTCTCAGGCTCTCGACCAACACACCACCACTAATAGGAAAACACATTATAAATTAAATCACATGCAGAATAACTCCGTTTTCTTCAGCTAATTTACGTATATTAATAATGGCATATCTCATCCGTCCCAATGCCGTATTAATACTTATCCCTATCTGATCGGCTATTTCTTTGAAGCTCAAATCCTGATAATATCTCATTTCCAAGACTTCCCGCTGATTATCGGGCAGATACTCAATCAAACGTTTAACATCTGTCAGTATCTGAGACCAAACCATTTTATCTTCTATAGTGATATCACATAGTGTAGCATCATTCAATAAATCAACTTCCATCTCATCATTTGAGACAGTATTTTCGTTTCTTTCTAAGCGGAAGTAGTCTATAATCAGATTGTGGGCAATACGCATTATCCACGCCTTAAATTTACCATTCTCAATATAACGTCCCTGTTTTATATTGATGATGGCCTTCACAAAAGTGTCTTGAAAAACATCTTCTGCCATTTCTCTATTCTTGATTATAAAGAATATATAGTTATATACATTCTTTCGATGTCGCCTCAATAGCTCATCAAAGGCATGATTATTCCCTATTGCATAATCAATGACCAATTCCTCGTCAGTCTTGGCTTTCAGTGAATCCATTACTAATATATGTATTTATTATAGAGTAATGTTGTTCTATAGGCGATGTAGTTTTTAAGTCTATTTATAAAGTTACAAATAAAGGTCAATTATCCTAATTTTCCAAATTTTAGATCTGAAAAATGTTAACAAAACAACTTTCCAACAAATTAATCAATTAATTATCAGCCGATTACGGAGCAATTCGATTTATAATCCATCTACTATCCGATAAGCGGTATTGGATTCGATCGTGTAAACGGCTCGAACGCCCCTGCCAGAACTCGAAAAGGGTAGGCTTTACAATATATCCTCCCCAATTCTCGGGACGGGTTATCTCTTTACCTTCAAATTTCCGATTGTATTCGGAGAGTAAGTTGTTCAAATATTCTCTATCCGGAATAATTTCACTTTGCGGAGATGCCCATGCCCCCAAACGGCTATTCACAGGACGAACTTCGAAATACGAATCAGACTCCTGCGATGATATCTTTTCGGCATGCCCCTCAATTCTTATCTGACGTTCCATTTCCAACCAAATAAAGTTTAAGGCACATTGTGGATTTTCTTCCAATTGATGGGCTTTCTTGCTTTCGTAATTTGTGAAAAACACGAATCCCTCTTTCCTGAATTGCTTAAGCAATACAATGCGTGACGATGGTTTCATATCCAGACCTACTGTTGCCAGATTCATAGCATTGGGTTCTTTAACCATTCTCCCGATAGCCTCATTGAGCCATACTTCAAACATATCAAAAGGATCAGGCAATGCGTCCGATTCATTCAGTATGGTTTGAGAAAAGTCTTCCCGCAAATTAAACAAGTCTATCATAAATATGAATTAAGGTCTCAGACCTTTTTATTGCTTTGGTAAGTAAGACAACCAAAGTATGTTACAAATCAGAAATATATCGTCAAATACATTCTGTTATTTATTATTACGAAAATAGAACACGAAACTAACACGATTTGTTCTCTAGCTAATATTGGATTTTATTTACATAAAGACACAAAAAAGGGTTATTGACTTGAGCAACAACCCCTAAATATTCTAAACTTGTATAAATACGGTTCTTTACGACAGCAATTTTTTAACAGTCTCAGATATTGCACGCCCGGCTGCTAAACCAGCCAATTCTTTTGTTGCAACCCCCATTACCTTACCCATGTCAGCAGGGCCACTGGCTCCAACCTGAGTAATTATTGCTTTTAATTTAGCCTCCAGTTCTTCTGCGGTTAACTGCTTAGGAAGATACCCTTCCAGTACCGCCACCTCGGCAAGTTCTTTTTCGGCTAAATCCTGACGGTTCTGAGATACATATATTTCCGCACTGTCTTTGCGTTGTTTTACCATCTTCTGAAGAATCTTGATTGCTGTATCATCTTCCAGCTCTCCATGTCCTTCTTTTGAGGTTTTAGCCTCAATAAATTCTTTTTTAGCACCACGCAAAGCTTCTAATCTTACTTTATCTTTAGCTCGCATTGCGTCTTTAATATCTTCACTTACTTTATCAAACAAATTCATAACTTGTTATTTTTAGTAATTTAATTATGGTAAACAAGTAGACCAGTTAACAAGTACTGAATGTACGTCTATCCGTTTACTGATTTAATAAATAGGTCTGAGACCTTGATCAGTTAAATAAATCGGTAGCCTTTTTATTATTATCAGGCTTATATTCATTTGGGTTGAAATCCTCACCTCTTTTGAATACAGGTGTATTCTCTAAAGCTTCGACTATACGATCGTCATCTAATTCTTCGGTCGACAGTATAACTGGTTTCGGCGTAAAGAATGATCTGACATCCATTGTCTTCACTCCATCCTTACCATAATGCTGCTCGATCATCACATTGATACGACGCTTTTCTTCTTCTTCTTTATATTGACGCTCTTCTTCTTCACGTAATTCTTCGTCTGACAACTCGCGCAGATGCTCTTCTATTCCCGGAATGCTCGACATTCCGAAGCCTGTTGCCAAAAGAGTAATCTTCACTTTTGCACCCAAGTCTTTTTCAGTGGCTGTACCCCAGATAACTTCAATCTCAGGACCAAAGCGTTTCATAAATTCAGATACAGACTCCATTTCTTCAACAATCAACGGATTATCTTCACCCGAATAAATATTGAATAATATCTTCTTAGCATCAAATACATCATTATTGTTAAGCAACGGAGAGTGCAAAGCATTCTTGATCGCTTCATCAACACGATATTCACCTTCACCCATACCACTACTCATGATGGCGACACCTCCGTCTTTGAGTATTGTCTTCACATCGGCAAAGTCAAGATTGATATGCCCGTGTACAGTGATAATCTCGGCAATACCTTTTGCGGCAATAGCTAATGTATCATCAGCTTTGGCAAAAGCGTTAGGTATAGTAAGATCCGAATAAATATCTATCAAACGCTCATTATTGATTACCAATAGAGCATCTACATTCTTAGCAATCTCTTCGACACCTTTCAGTGCCTGTATGATTTTTTTGCGGCCTTCGAATACAAAAGGAATAGTTACAATACCAACAGTAAGGATATTCATATCCTTGGCTATACGGGCTACGACAGGTGCAGCACCTGTTCCTGTTCCCCCACCCATACCGGCAGTAATGAATACCATTTTTGTACCATCGCTGAGCAATTCCTGAATATCCGTCAAGCTTTCTTCTGCGGCCGCTTTTGCGACTTCCGGACGGTTTCCGGCTCCAAGCCCCTCTGTTGTACGACGTCCAAGCTGCACTTTCACCTCTACCGGCGCTTCATGCAATGCTTGATTATCAGTATTACACAATGCAAACGAAACATCGTGAATACCTTCATTATACATATGGTTTACGGCATTACCTCCACCTCCGCCAACACCTATCACTTTGATGATTGTTTGCGTTTTCCGTGGAAATTGAAAGTCTAATATTTCGTCATCCATATACTAATATATCTTCTAATTTAAGGTCGAAGACCTATTTATTATTTTTATATATAAACTACCAATAAGTAACTGAAAGAATTTAACAATATATTTATTATCTCATCAATAGCCATCATTACTTATCGAAACAAAAATGACATACTAATCAATCTTCGTCTTTAAACATGGTTCCTCCAAGATTCTGAATCTTTCCGAAAAAATCGAATAATCCGGGACCTTTCTTGTCCTTCTTCTTTTTTCTCGGTTTTTCCTCATCTTCATCTTCCTCCTCGTCGTCTTCATCGGTATTTACAACCGGAGCAGCCTGCTGCACTACGGGTGCAACGTGTTTTTTAGGTTCTTCTGCAGCTGTTTCAGTTGGTACTGATTCAGATACCGATACCGAAGGCCTGTTCAAATAATCACTTTTGGAAGTCTCCCGTTTTTCGCAATTCTCGTTAGCAAAAAGCAATAAACCCAAAACTTGTGTATATGCCGGATTCTGAAGCAGATCGGCAGCATTATTTATATACAAGCGCTTGGCAGCCCCTCGTTTCACCGGCATCTGCAATTTTTCTTCAAGAAATTCGGGTAGACCTGTTAATTGAGATGCAGCACCAATGATAACAGCTCCGGCCTCGAGTTGATTATAGTAGCCCGATTCTTTTATCTGATTGATTATATTTAATATAATTTCTTCTTCACGTAATTGAATAACCTTATTCAACTCTTTTACATCCACATCCGAATTGGATGTAGTCTGCTTATTTTTATCCTTACCGACTCTTCCGTATTTAATTTTATACGATTCGGCGGCAGTGTCAATAAATCCCAATTCTTTAATATCTTTCGTTACGGTACGTCCTCCGAATGGAATCACCACCATATAACGAAGCAAGCCTCCCTTATATATAGAAAGAGTGGTTGTTCCAGCACCAAAGTCAATCAATGCACAGCCGGCTTGTTTATCTGCTTCATCCAAAACAATGGCTCCTGCAGCTACAGGTCCTACTATATAACCGGCTATCTCCAATTGGTTTTTCTCCACAAGACAGCGGTTCAGATTACTTTTTATATTAGGACGTCCGACAATCAGACGATAACGGCCTTCGACGACAGAAGCTGTTTTATTAATCGGATCTTCATCATATTGTCCGTCCAAAAATATTTCAGGTGCTACAACACTGTAATTCGTCAAAAACTCAGGCTTATTCTGACGGGCCTGCTGTTCCATCTGGTCTATAACCGCAAATGTAACATCCGACTCCACGCCCAGATCCTTCGTTAATGAATATTCTATTGCCCGCAACGATTTTCCGGCAATAGATACGTATACTTTACCTATTTTACGTCCCGATTTATTTTCGAGTAAGTTTATGAGCTTCTTTATTTTACCGGAAGCTTCATCAATATTATATACAACTCCATGTTTCACACAGTTGTCGGACGGGATTGATTCCGAAGCAAGTATAGATATTACACCTTGCTCGTTTTTACGCCCCATAAGACCGACAATCTTTGAAGTTCCCAGGTCGATACCCACGATAAAACCCGCCTGTTCCATATCTTCTATCTTTTCAGTTAAGGCATTCAGCCTTTTTATTACTTTAGTATTGCTAATGTTACAAATCAGCAAATACTCTAATTCAACGTTTTGTTCCTATAACTTGTTTGTCGTACTTCAAATTTAATTTCGAATACCTGTTCCATCCCGTATTGGGTAAAGCTTCCGTATAGAAAGTTTTCAACCTGGCCAATTTATCCTCGTAGTTATCCAGGCTGCCCAATAAGACCTCATGATCTCCGATACGGGTTATCAGCGAGACATCGGTCTTAGATCTTACGACAATTTGTTCAATCTGAGCATTCCAAAATGCGTTATCATACAAATATAATGCAAATTTATATAAATCTGTTGCAGCAAAGTCTTCTTTTATATTTCCGGTAGCCAAAGGCAAATAAGCTGTATTACGGTTAGATAGAGGCATTGCCTCTCCTTGCTTGTCAATATAATAACTATTGCCATTGTCGGGTATAATACGCAATACCGGAATCCGTTCCTGTATAACGGCTCTTATCCCACCATCACTGGTTATGAATACATTGGCTGAGCGTATCAGTTTATTTTCTAAAATTTCCTGCTGAATTGCGTATGTATCAACCTCTTTCAGCTGCTTTCCATATGGATTCAATCCTTTGGTATTTATATCTTTTTCGATGTCAGATGCTTCGATAAACTTATCATCACTTTTATTATCAACCACAACTTCGAAATGACTGCATACTTTCTCCTGCGGTTGCTTCTCGAAAAAGAAGGCCGCAAAGATCAGGTATCCGCCCAATAGACATAAACCTGTTATGATTAAAATTTTCTTTACCATTCGAAATTGAAGGTCTCAGACCTATTTATTTAATCGTTCTTCCAATAGTTCTTTTATCGGCTGCAAAAGTTGGTCAATATCTCCCGCTCCGACAGTCAACAGAACTTCTATATCTTTTTTATTCCTTATAATATCCAATAGTTCGCTCTTTTTACACAGCGTTTTTTTACAGGTAACTTTATCAAAAATTATTTGAGAAGTCACTCCCTCGATAGGTTTTTCCCTTGCTGGATAAATATCAAGAAGAATCAATTCGTCCAAAAGCGATAAACTACGGGCAAACTGATCCGCAAAATCGCGGGTACGGCTATATAAGTGAGGCTGGAAAACACCTAATACTTTCTTATCCGGATAAAGTTCTTTTACAGATGAAATACTAGCCGATAATTCATCCGGATGATGTGCATAATCATCTATCATCACCAATGAGTCGGTTTTCAGCATAAAATCGAAACGTCGTTTTGCTCCTTGGAAAGTACGCATACCATTTCTCAATTCATCGTCTGTAGCTCCGTTCAACCAAGCCAAAGCCATAGAACCGATTCCATTTTCGATATTAATACGAACAGGAACACCTAACTCTATATTCTTCACAACCGAATCGGGTGTCACAAAATCGAAACGTATTGTACCACTTCCCACTTTTATATTTTCAGCCCTGAAGTCTCCCTTATCCTGAGAATAAGTATATAATCTGACTCCGGATTGCAACTGAGGTTTCAGCTTTATATTGTGCTTCACCACGAGAGCTCCACCGGGTTGAATAAGCGATGTAAACTTCTCGAAACTTTTCAGATATTCATCTTCTGTTCCGTATATATCCAAATGGTCGGGATCAACCGAAGTTATCAAAGCCATATAAGGATGCAGCCAATGAAACGAACGGTCATATTCGTCTGCCTCTACTACTGTAAATTCGCTTTTGTCGGACAACATCAGGTTACTGTCATAGTTTTTCAGTATCCCTCCCAAGAAAGCGTTGCAATCAAGATGAGAACCTTTCAATATATGAGCCAGCATGCTGGATGTTGTTGTTTTACCATGAGTACCTGCACAACATAAGGCCTTGCTGGACTGAGTTATCAATCCTAAAACCTGAGCCCGTTTATGTATATCAAATCCATGTTCTCTGAAATAATTCAGTTCAGGACTATCATCAGGCATGGCAGGAGTATATACTATCAGGGTCGTTTCTTTATCAGTATATAGGACAGGTATATTTGCTACATCATCGGCATAATGAATATCCGCTCCTTCTTTCACCAAAGCTTTGGTCAGCAAAGTTTCGGCACGGTCATAACCTCCGACTGATTTACCCTTCGACATAAAATAACGAGCAAGATTACTCATCCCGATACCCCCTATTCCTAAAAAATATACTGATCTGATATTATCCATTGTCTTTCGCTTCTTAAGCCTTTGAGTTTATTATCTTTTCGATTTCGTCTACTATACGGTTTGCCGAATCGGGCAATGCCATCTTTTTGATATTGTCCGACAGCTGCCGCAAAGTATCGCCATCATTTACTATTTTTACCGCCATGGGTATCAATTCATTTTGAGCATCCGCATCTTTTATCATCACAGCAGCATGATGATCTACCAATGCTTGTGCATTTTTTGTCTGATGATCTTCTGCAACGTTGGGCGAAGGCACCAATATGACAGGCTTGCCCAGTATACTCAATTCAGAGATTGATCCGGCTCCTGCTCTGGATACAACCAGATCCGCAACCTTATATGCTAAATCCATCCGATTGATAAAATCATACAGATGAATATTTTCAGATTTTTCTTTACTCTGTAGAGACATCGTCAATTCATGCAGATACCGTTCTCCGGCCTGCCATACAACCTGTACTCCCGATTCAGCCAACAGCGGCAGATTATGGAGGATACTCTGGTTTAACGTCTTCGCACCAAGGCTTCCTCCTATCACCAAAATTGTTTTTTTCATCGGATCGAGGTTAAAAAACTTCAAGGCCTCTTCTTGCAATACATTCGTTTCCAGATCCTGACGGCAGGGATTACCTGTAAGTACGATTTTTTCTTTCGGAAAGAACCGTTCCATACCTTCATAAGCAACACAAATACGGGCAGCTTTTTCGGCAAGTAATTTATTAGTTACACCAGCATACGAATTTTGCTCCTGCACCAATGTAGGTACACCCAAACGGGACGCCATTTTCAACAATGGCCCGCTGGCATACCCTCCTACTCCGATAGCAATATCGGGTTTGAAAGTTTTAACTACTTTCCGAGCTTTTAACAAACTTGTAGCCAATTTCTTCAAAACAACAATATTCTTCAATAAAGCTGATCTATTGAAACCGGCAACAGGCAGACCTACAATTTCATAACCGGCAGCAGGTACACGCGTCATTTCCATACGATCTTCTGCTCCAACAAACAATATTTTAGCATCCGGATAACGCAGTTTAATTGCGTTAGCTATCGATATCGCCGGAAATATATGTCCTCCCGTACCTCCTCCACTTATTATTACTCTCATAAATCTTTATAATATTAAGGTCTCAGACCTTATTCGTAATCAACATTTGCAATACTCTCATCTACGTCTTCATGCTCGTCTTCTTTAGCATTCGAACATGCCAGAATAATACCGAAGTACACACACGTTATGATCGTAGATGTTCCTCCTCTACTTATAAGCGGCAGTGGCTGCCCCGTTACCGGAATAAGATTTACCGCCACAGCCATATTCGCCAATGCCTGTATAGTTATAAGCAAAGCTGCCCCGAGCAGTAAATAACGGGGAAATAACTTTTCGCACTTCGAAGCTAAAATTCCAGCCCGAATCATCAATGCAACATATAGTAAAAGAGTAAACAGACCTCCAAGAAGCCCCATTTCCTCCAGAATTATAGCAAAAATAAAATCGGAATAAGCCTGCGGTAGAAAATCCCTTTCGGTTCCACTTCCCGGCAGTCCTATAATTTTGCCATTAGCAATAGCTATTTTGGCATGTGATACCTGATAATTTTCATCTGTAATCTTATACTCTCCTCCATTTTCAGCACCTTCTTCCTCTGCCGAAGAGTGCCTGTCGATACGTGCCTGCCATGTTGCAAAACGATCAGGCAGATAGGCTTTAGCGGTAGAAGCGGGAATCAGAGTCAACATACCTACCAATAATGTAATAGAAACGATACCAACCAGAGCTATCAATCCCAACTTTTTAAGATCGACTTGTCCGATAAACATCATCAGGTAGCAGACAAACAGCAGCAAACAAGCTGTAGATAAGTTCTCGGTAATAATGAGTGCACATGTAATACCGATACCTACAAGTAAAAATTTAAATACCTGCGACTGATTGTTATCCTTTAATTTACTCAAAAAGAATGCAACATATCCCATCAAAGCAAGTTTGGCTATCTCCGAAGGCTGTATAGTAAACACACCGCCTACACCAAGCCACCGCTGCGCCCCGTTTACATCCGAACCGAGAAACATGGTCATAATGAGCAACACCCATGACAAAGGCACAAGCAGTATCATTCCCGAAAAATACCTTGTAGGCACTCTTTGCAGGAATACTACAGCACCGAAACCGATCATCAAAAAGACTGCATGACGGAAAATCGGCCCCCAGTGATTGTGCTGGCGATAAACAATCGTACTCGAAGCACTAAATACCTCGAGAAGTGATATAATACATAGTGCAATAAATATACACCAGATTGTTTTATCACCTTTAAATATACGTTCAAAGATGTTCATTCAATATGTAAATTAGTAAACTGGATAATGTCCCCTTTTATCGGCTCATTATCTAATTTTCAAATTGATTTTTTAAAGCTTACGTACCCAATATTTAAACTGGTCTCCGCGGTCTTCATAACTCTTAAACAAGTCAAAACTTGCACAACATGGCGACAAAAGGACCGCATCTCCGGCATCAGCAAGCTGATATGCTTTTGTTACAGCTTCTTCCATTGAGCCGGCATCTTCAATTCTATCGACTTTACCATCGAAGAACTTGTGCAGTTTTGAATTATCCACACCTAAGAAAACTAAAGCATGCACTTTAGATTTTACAAGCTCTTCAATCTCAGTATAGTCATTTCCTTTGTCTTTTCCTCCCAGAATAAGCACCACTTTAGATTTCATACTCTTCAGTGCATACCAGCAGGAATTAACATTAGTGGCTTTCGAGTCGTTAATAAAGTGAATGCCTTTCACATCAGCGACCTTCTCCAAACGGTGTTCCACACCTTTGAAATCGCTTAACGACTGACGTAACTTATCATCTGTAATATCCAACAGTTTGGCTGTGATACCGGAAGCTAAAGAATTATACAGATTGTGAGTACCTGTTAATGCTAATAAATCTTGTTCCATCTCAAATACAGATTTTGGTGTATGTATAAATATTTTTTTATCATCGGAATATGCAGAAACTCCTTCTTTTTCGGATTCTGCAAATGTATATATTGTAGCCTGAGGATGTAGCTTTTCTACTTCGACAGTCACAATCGGATCTTCCGCCCAGTATATAAAAGCATCCGCCTTAGTTTGATTACGGATAATCCGCATCTTGGCGTCAACGTAATTTTGCATTTTATGATCATATCTATCCAAATGATCAGGAGTAATATTCAGAAGAATAGCAATATCCGCCTTGAAATCATACATATCATCCAACTGAAAACTGCTCAATTCCAAGACATAGTAATCGAAATTATTCTCTGCAACCTGACGGGCAAAACTCCGTCCGATATTACCGCCTAATCCAACATTCAGTCCGGCTGATTGTAAAATATGATATATAAGACTGGTAGTCGTGGTTTTACCGTTACTACCGGTTATACTAATCTTTTTAGCAGAGGTATAACGTCCTGCAAATTCAATTTCCGAAATTACCGGAATATTTTTTGAACGGGCAGCAACAATCAATGGAGCATCTTCCGGGATACCTGGACTTTTGATAATCTCGTCTGCTGAAAGAATAAGGCTTTCCGTATGTCCTTTTTCTTCGAAGCTGATATTCTTTCCCGATAGTTCTTCTTTATATTTTTCCTGTAAAGATCCATTATCCGAAAGAAATACATCAAAACCCTTAGCCTGTGCAAGAATCGCTGATCCTGCACCACTTTCGCCTCCACCAAGTATTACTATCCTTTTCATATATTCGAAATTATCTCATCTTCAATGTTATCAGTGTTATGGCAGCCAATATGATACCTATAATCCAGAAACGTACTACTATTTTAGATTCAGGAACAGGATTAAACGGCTTTTGTATCAACGCCTGTATTCCAGAATTTCCTGCTTTCTGAAAATGATGATGCAACGGAGTCATTTTGAAAATACGGCGACCTTCACCATATTTCTTCTTTGTAAATTTGAAATAGAACACCTGCATCATCACCGAGATACTTTCAACAAAGAAAACTCCGCAAAGAATCGGCAACAAAAGTTCTTTATGAATAATCACGGCAAACACACCGATTATACCTCCTAAAGTCAAACTACCTGTATCTCCCATAAACACCTGTGCAGGAAACGCATTATACCAAAGAAACCCGACAGTAGCCCCGATAAATGCAGCTGCGAAGACTACCAGTTCTTCACTTCCCGGAATAAACATGATATTCAGGTAAGAAGCAAACTCAACGTGCCCTGACACATACGCCAGAATACCGAGCGTAACCCCTATCACGGCTGAACTTCCAGCCGCTAAACCGTCTAGTCCGTCTGTTAAATTAGCACCATTGGATACAGCTGTAACAATGAATATTACAACCAAAACAAATAAAAACCAAGCTGCAGCACTTGAATATTCCCCCATAAAGGAAACAAGCGACTCATAATCCAGATTATTATTCTTGAAGAAAGGAATAGTGGTCTGTGTAGACTTTACTCCCTCGACAGTATAAGTAACCCGTTCTATTATGTCTTCGGTATTCCGTACTTCGGTATTCTCTTTTACTATTACAGATGGGCTCAGATATAAAGTCAATCCGACAATAAGTCCTAGACCAATCTGAGCTATTATTTTGAACTTACCATGCAATCCTTCTTTATCTTTTTTGAAGACTTTTATATAATCATCCAGAAATCCTAAAGACCCTAACCACACTGTAGTTATCAACATCAATATTATATATACGTTCTCCAGACGTGCCAACAGTAAAACGGGAACTATTATCGCTATGATAATTATAATACCTCCCATAGTTGGAGTTCCTTTTTTACTTAACTGACCTTCGAGTCCCAGATTACGCACAATCTCGCCGATCTGCAATACCTGAAGTTTATCAATAATCCTTCGACCTATAACAGTAGATATAATCAAGGATAACAATATAGTCATAGCTGCCCTAAATGATACGTATTTAAACATACCGGCACCAGGGAAGTCTAAGGTATCCAAATAATTAAAAAGATAATATAGCATTATATAATATATATTTAACTTGTTCTACAAACCTAAAATTGCTTTTACAACCTCCCTATCATCAAAGTGGTGTTTCACACCTTTTACATCCTGATAGTCTTCGTGTCCTTTACCAGCTATGAGAATAACATCTCCGCTTTTAGCTAAAGTACAAGCTGTCTTTATAGCTTGTTCCCTCTCAACAATACACAATGTTTTTTTCATCTGAACAGGATCAAGACCTGCAACCATATCATCTATGATAGATTGAGGTTCCTCAAATCGGGGATTATCCGACGTTAGAATAACCTGATCACTCAATCTTACCGATTCCTGAGCCATAATCGGACGTTTGGTTTTATCCCTGTTTCCTCCGCAGCCCACGACACTTATAACCCGTCCTCCTCCGTCAAGAACATCATGAATGGCGTTCAAAACATTAGTCAGAGCATCCGGAGTATGCGCATAATCTACGATTGCAGTAAAACCGTCTTTAGATCTTATCGTTTCGAAACGGCCGGCAACAGATTTCAGAGTACTTAATATAACCAACACCTTTTCGATATCCTGCCCTAACAAGACACTTGCTCCATAAACCGCCAGTAAATTATAGACATTGAATACTCCTACAAATTGGACTTCCAATTCACGTCCATTAATTTCAATAGCTGTTCCATCGAAATGCTTTTCGAGAATGCGGGCCTTAAAATCTCCTAATGATTTTACTGAATAAGTATGCTTTTCGGCTTTTGTATTCTGAAGCATTACCAATCCGTTTTTATCATCCACATTGGTAAGAGCGAATGCTGATTCGGGCAGATTATCAAAGAATAACTTCTTAGCTTTCAGATATTCCTGCATTGTCTTATGATAATCAAGATGATCCTGTGTCAGATTGGTAAAAATACCACCTCTGAACAATAATCCGCTTATTCTTTTCTGGTGTATAGCATGTGAACTCACTTCCATAAAAGCGTATTCGCATCCGTCATCAACCATTTTTGCCAAAAATTCATTTAATGATATAGGATCAGGCGTCGTATGAGTAGCCGGATATTCATCATCGTTTACATAATTGCATACAGTAGACAGAAGACCTGCTCCATATCCCAATTGACGAAACATTTTATATAATAAAGTTGCTGTTGTTGTTTTTCCGTTTGTTCCGGTAACACCAACCAACTGCAATTTCTGGGATGGGTTTCCGAACCATGCCGAAGCCAACTTACCTATTGCATCGGCACTGTCTTTTACTTTTACATAGGTAACACCCAATACCGTATCTGCTATATCTCTATCGTATATTATAACTTTAGCTCCCGATTCGATAGCCTTACTTATGAATTCATGACCATCGACCTGAACGCCTTGAGCTGCAATAAAAGCAAAGCCTTCCGAGACTTTACGCGAGTCCGAAGCAATTCCTTTTACATCAACATCTTTATCGCCATGTGTATCAATTATATCAACCTGAATATTTGACACTAACTCTTGCAACTTCATAGTTTTCTTATTTTATCTTGTAATTTTTTATTTCAATTCTAATGAGATCGAAGAACCTCTGACAATACGACTGCCCGAAGGCATCGATTGAGAAACTACTTTACCGTAGCCCTGAATCCGTACCCGCAGCCCCATTCTTTCCAATACGAAAAGAGCATCGCGGGCACCCATTCCCTTAACATCGGGAACGAGACCATTTTCTATCACATTCTTTCTCAGATCTATCTTATTGATAGAAGGAGTTGCAACAACCCATTCCGCATCATCCTGAGATGGTGTATAAGGTAAATTAAGACTGCTAAGCACTAGCTCCAGATCCTTCTTGGAACCACTTTTCACATAAGGAGTCATCAATAATGCAGTATCGGGCTTACAAGCCGAAGGAGCCATGTACACTTTCCGTGCATATACCTGTTCTGCTATCTGTTTAAAAACCCCTCCGGGCATCAATCCTCCGGATGGAACACCTTTAGGTCTTCTTATTCCGACAAAACAAGTGTACATCGGTTTTTCAGCCGGAAAATATCCACAGAAAGACACGTAATAACCACTTCCGTAGCGTCCCTCCGATGCAATCATTGCAGTACCTGTCTTTCCGGCAATCTGGAAAGATTTGGATCCGACAAACTTACCTGTTCCTTCATTTACAACACCAACCAGCATTTGTTGTATCTCTTCCAATGTTTTGGGCGAACAAAGCGATGGGTTAATGATATCTGTAGTAAATTCTTTCTCTACTTTTCCATCATGCATGAAAGCCTTTGTTATAAATGGCTTTATCATTTTACCTCCGTTAGCTATACCATTATAAAACATCAATATATATATAGGAGGTATTTGAGTTTCGTATCCGAATGACATCCAGGGCAAAGTGGTTCTTGACCAGTAATGCGATTTATCATTGGGATGGCGTATAATTGCCGTACCTTCTTTTCCTTGCAAAGGTACATCCCAATCTATTTTTTTTGTTATTCCGGTATCATAAATTCGCTGAACATATTTTTCCGGATTATTCTCATAACCTTTCAGTATAACTTTAGATACAACGATATTAGATGATATATGTATCCCTTGCGCCACGGTAAGGTCTCCTCTATCCGCTCCATGTCTCCAATAGTGATCTCTTACAGTACGGCCGCCATATTGAAAAAGTCCTGTTCCTACATGAAATTTCTCATCAGGAGTTACAACTCCATCTTCGAGAGCAATCATCACGGAAAGAGTTTTAAATGTCGATCCCGGCTCACTCATGTAAGAAAAAGCATTGGGATTTCCTTCGGCATAACTGCCATCAGGCATCCTGTCGAGATTCGAGATTGCTTTGATCTCTCCTGTTGCAACCTCCATAATGATAGCTGTTCCGGATTCAGCTCCGGTCTCTTCTAATTTCGAATATAAAGCCTTTTCAGTTATGTCCTGAATATCTACATCTAATGTAGTTTTTACATCCCAACCATCTTCAGCAGGAACTTCTACAACATCGAGCCAGCGTCCTTGTATTTTCTGACGGCTTTTCACTCCGGGCTTTCCCCTTAATATCGAATCATACTTTAATTCGACACCACTTGATCCCCCTTTATCTATATCTTTATATATAGAACCCACTGTACGTCCGGCTAAACGTCCAAATGGTTTTGCCCGCATCGAACGTTCTTCGACAATCATACCTGTGCGGTTCGATCTCTGATTAAGAAACGGATATGTACGTAATTCTTTCAGCTCCACATAATTTACATCACGTTTTATAAGACGGATATATCGGCTTTTCGGTCTGAATTTCTTCTTCGAGCCACTCTCTTTAATTTGTTCTATTTGATTTAACTCCCTACGGCTTAAATCCCAGCCGTTCAGTATGAGATTTTTATATTGAGTCGCATTCTTATCAGGATACTTACGCGCTAAAGCTACGGATAAGTCTCCGACATACTTCATCAAAGTATCCTTACGTATACCTTCTGCCATAAAGTCGATATAAACACCGTAAAGAGGCTCGCTTGTAGCCAAAAGCCTGCCATCATCGGCATATATATTCCCTCTGTTGGGCTTTATCTCCCTATCTTTTTTTACTGTTTCTTTAATCCCCAAAGCACGCCATTGGTCACCTTCGACAAACATGATACGCACTATATACACCAGTATGGCAACAAAGATGGCCAGAAACAGGAAAACGATAAACCCATAGCGGTTTATGATCGTTTGCTTCTTGCCTTTTATACTATTTTCATTTTTTGCCATATATCCTTTCTTTATCGCCTTGACAATTCAGATGAAATTCAAAGCCGAATCTAAAACACACAGTATTGAACTTTCGCTGTCCTCATTCAACTCACTCTTTCTCCTTGACTTTATAAGCAGGTTCGGTAGGCGACCGAAGCTCTAACCCATTATCATCCACAAGAGACTGAACTCTTGTCTGCCTACTTACGCTGGTCAACTCAGAAGATATCGTCAATGATTCGTATTTAACGTCTTTCATTTCGATCTTCAACGACTCTATCTCGGCTTTTTTCGCAATACAGCTATACCTATTACTTATATATAGAATAATGATCACAAAGACAACAAGCATAAAGCGTGTATTCTTCAGGAAGAAATCCTCGGTAAGGATTGTTCCGCTTAATACATGCATTGTACTTTTTCGTATATCTTTTAATTTCAATGACATAATCAACAATTACGAGTTACGAGATGTGAGTCCTTATTTCTTTTCAGCAATTCTTAACTTAGCACTTCTTGATCTGGGATTCAGAGACTGTTCGTCATCCGAAGGAATGATTACTTTATTATTAACAAGGATAAATGGAGTATTCACATTTCCGAAAAAATCTTTATCCACATTCCCCTCAAAATTTCCTGTCTTAAAAAAATTCTTCACCAAGCGATCTTCTAATGAATGGTAGGTTATAACAGACAATCTACCTCCGGAAACAAGAAGATCTTTTGCCTGTTCGAGCATCTCTTTTAGGGCATCCATTTCCTGATTAACCTCTATCCTCAGAGCCTGAAATGCCTGAGCCAGTATTTTTTTCTCTTTTCCACCTTTAGTATAAGGTGTAAGAATATCGAGCAGATCTTTAATTTTCCTGAATGGCTTTTCTTTTCGTCTTGCCACTATTTTAAATGCAATCTGACGAGACTGCTTCAACTCTCCATACAAATAGAAAACATTCGCCAGATCCCCCTCCTCATACTCATTCAAGACCTGAGCCGCAGAAACACCCGCCTGCCGATTCATTCTCATATCAAGATCTCCGTCTTCAAAACGAAAAGAAAACCCTCTCTGGTCATCATCGAAATGATGTGAAGACACACCCAAATCAGCTAAAACCGAATTAACAGATTCGACATGATGGTATTTAAGGAAATTTTTCAGATACCTGAAATTACTTCTTATGAAAGTAAGACGAGAGTCTCCTGTTATATTATGGATAGCATCTTCATCCTGATCAAATACATAAAGACGCCCATCTTCCCCTAAACGGGATAAGATCTCACGGGAATGCCCTCCGCCTCCGAATGTAACATCAACACAGACATCTCCAGAATGAATATCCATTCCGTCGACACTCGGCATTAACAATACCGGAACGTGATAACCGTCTGCAACAATTAATTTATCTTTATTTTCAGCCATTCGGATTCTCTTTATTCATTATTTCCTGAATCTGCATACCAAAATCAGACGGATCGATAAAAGTTTCAGCTAAGCGGTCTTTTCGCCAAATCTCGATTGTGTTATCAACTCCCAAGAATTGAATTTCAGCCTCAATCCCCACCATCTGCAAATAACGCTTAGGAATCAATATACGCCCACTGGCATCGACATCAAGACGTTCTGCATCGACTACAAACTGGCGGAACAACTGCTGATGAGATTTATCCCAGCGATTGAGACGGCTACGCAAATGCTGAACTTCCGCATCCCAAACATCCACAGGATACAATACCAAACAATCCTGAAAGAGGTCTTTGCGAAGAACAAACGCAGACTGAGCCACACCTTGCAACACTTTTCGAAAGGCCGCAGGCACGAAAACCCTCATTTTCGCATCTATCTTTGCATCTATACTCCCCAGAAATTGCATATCACAATTAAGCTTTTACTCCTTATTTTTACATATAGAGCGTAAAGTTATAAAATTATCCACTTTGCCCCACTTTAAAACACCAAGTTTTTAAAAAAAGTTTTCAACAGTGCAACTTTTCTAATATTCAACACATTAAGGGCTTACAACATTTCAATCAGATTTACTAAAAAAATGAAATCAGATTCAATAAATCCCGAACACTTAGTCTTCATTCTTATAAAAAAGTTATCTTTACGCTTTCAGGAAAATTAAAGGCGTCAGGCCTCTTTTATCGGAAATAAGGCAATCCGAATTAGGCTATAAAACAGATCATTGAATTTTAATCAGAAGATGGAAGACCTTGAAGAGAAAGCTGCTTTAAACACTTTGGATCTTGACAAGATATTTAAAAGCAAAGCTCCGAAGCTATACGCTAAAACACCTTCATTTATCCTCAGGTATTTAAAGAAGAAAGTACATATTGATGAGTTAAACGAAATCTTAACGATCTACAAAGACAGGTACGGAGTAGATTTTATGGATGCTGTTGTCGGATATTTCGACCTCAAGCTGAAAATCAACGGACTCGAAAATATTGATAAAAACGGAAGATACATCTTCGTATCGAATCATCCGCTTGGCGGATTAGACGGAATCTGCCTATCGGCGATTGTTGGAAAGAAATTTGATAAAAGAATCAAGTATCTTGTCAATGATCTCCTTTACTACATAAAAAACCTTCAACCGATATTTGTCCCCGTGAATAAATACGGAAAACAGGCAAAGGATAAAGCCAAGGCAATAAATGACGCATATTTATCTGATGATCAAATCATCACCTTTCCGGCAGGAATATGTTCACGCAAAACCGGAGGTAAAATCATAGACCTTCAATGGCAAAAATCGTTCATACATAAAGCCATTGAAACTAAACGGGACGTTATTCCCGTACATTTCAATGCCCATAATTCGAATTTCTTTTATAGATTTGCAAATTGCAGAAAAGCTTTAGGTATTAAATTCAATATTGAAATGCTGTTTCTTCCTGACGAGATGTTTAAGAATAAGCATCAGACGTTTACCATCACTTTCGGAGAGCCTATCAAATGGGAAACCTTTGATAAATCGAAAACTCCGCAGCAATGGGCTGACGAAGTCAAAAATATTACTTATAAGTTAGATTAGAGCTGTACAAACGGCTAAATCGATCGGCAAATATGAATAACCGAAACATTTTCTTTTAAGTAATGAATTGTAGTAATTATCGATTTTTGAATAACAACAAGCTTTGGCTGTTTCATTTACCAAAGTAATAAATAGGTTTGAGACCTTACTTAGTATAAAGATGGAAAATATTATTGCTGAAGTAGACAAAGCTCTAATCAAAGCCGAATTGACGAAAGACAAGTTCTTACGTAAAACAAATAAGGCTAACAACGAAATATATATCATCACGCACCACAACTCCCCAAACACCATGAAGGAGATAGGGCGTCTACGCGAAATCGCATTCAGATACTATGGCGGAGGTACAGGAAAAAGCACCGACATAGATGAATACGACACGATGGACAATCCATACAAACAATTGATAGTATGGAATCCCGAAGCCGAAGAGATACTTGGCGGTTATCGTTTTATATGCGGCCCCGATATACAGTTCGACTCCAACGGAGAACCCATACTTGCAACGTCTCACCTGTTTCATTTTTCTGAAAAGTTCAACAAAGAATACCTTCCGTATACTATTGAGTTGGGCAGATCTTTTGTATCCCTCGAATACCAAAGCACCAGAGCAGGCTCGAAAGGAATATTTGCCCTTGATAATTTATGGGATGGTTTAGGCGCACTATCCGTTGCCGATCCGACCATGAAGTATTTTTTCGGAAAAGTAACAATGTACGATACATACAATTCTCAGGCAAGGGATATGATCTTGTATTTCATGAACAAGCATTTCCCCGATCCCGAACACCTCATATATCCCAAACAAAGCCTCAATATAGAAACCGACAAGAGAATCTTAAAGCGGCTTTTTACTGAAGACGATCTAAAAAGTGATTACAAAATATTAAATACATCGGTCAGAAAATTGGGAATCAATATTCCTCCGTTGGTAAACGCTTACATGGGATTATCTCCCCGTATGAAAGTATTCGGAACAGCAATCAATGATACATTCGGAAATGTGGAAGAGACCGGAATACTTATCGACAAAGACGAAATTCTGGAGGAAAAACGCAAAAGACACATAGAGTCGTATCTGCTGGATAAACCTTCGAAACGATTTTTAAAAAGACTCAGACAAATGATTAACTGGAGCTGGAGTTCTTATAACTGGGGATCTTATAAAACCGGTAAATCCGGCAAACAAGGTAAAGCAACAGGTCGTTTCACCAGAAAACGCCGTCCTGAATAATTGAGAATTAGATTCTGATCATTTTAAACTTCGTATAACGATTAGTCTTATAAACAAGCTTTTCGTATATTTGTAAGGTCTCAGACCTTTTTGTGATCAATAACAATTGAGAATAGAGATTATTTTCAACTGTCAACTCACAGTTTACAATCTGCTAAGTTTAAGAGCCTATTTATATTTTAGCGGAAATTTTCATTAAGGCTCTTCAAGCTAATTCTTAGCTGCTTTTTCTACTATAAAAAAGCTTAGCTATAAAATTTAAACAGACTCTAAAAAATACTTACTATTATTACAATAATGAAATACGAAATAAGAGGTACAAATACAATCAACGGAGAAATACAATTGGCAGCATCTAAAAGTATAAGCAACCGTGCCCTTATCTTAAAAGCATTAAGCAACAGTCCCTATCCTATCGAAAATCTTTCGGATTGTGATGATACACGGGTTATGGTCGATGCTTTTTCGTCCGATACAAATGCCATTGATATCGGTGCAGCCGGAACCTCCATGAGATTTTTGACCGCATATTTGTCTCATATACCCGGAGAATGGACTATCACCGGAACCGAAAGAATGCAAAAACGTCCGATAAATGTTCTGGTGGAAGCTCTGAATGCAATCGGTGCACATATCGAATATCTGCAGACAAAAGGTTATCCGCCACTTAAAATACGAGGTAAAGCACTAAACGGAGGAGAAGTTTATCTTTCGGGAGGGATCAGTTCACAGTTTATCTCCGCCCTTTTGATGATTGCTCCGACAATGGAAAAAGGGCTGACCATACATCTCGAAGGAGACGTAATTTCCATACCGTACATCAAACTCACATTAAAAATGATGGCTGAATTCGGTGTCAAAGCCGATTGGTCGGAAAACGTGATCAAAATATATCCGAACGAATACAAACCCGTAAAGTACATTGTCGAGTCTGATTGGTCGGCTGCATCGTATTGGTACGAAATAGTAGCTCTGGCAGATCATGCAGAGATAGAACTGAGAGGTTTATTTAAAGACAGCGGACAGGGCGATTCTAAAGTTGCCGATCTGTTTGTAGACCTCGGTGTCAATACCGAATATACAGAAAATGGTGTCATATTAACCAAGACAGACCGCTTTGCAAAAAAAATGTTCCACAACTTCGTGAATGAACCCGATCTGGCTCAAACATTTGTTGTAACATGCTGCCTTAAAAACATACCTTTTCTATTTACAGGTTTGCAAACTCTAAAGATTAAAGAGACAGACAGAATAGAAGCACTTAAAGCCGAAATGAAAAAATTAGGCTATCTTCTCACAGACAGCAAAGACAGCATTCTGGAATGGAATGGAGAAAGATGCGATGCGGAAAGTGATCCGGTCATTGCGACTTACGAAGATCACCGCATGGCTATGGCTTTCGCTCCGGCTGCAATCAAGCTTACACATTTGAAGATCAACGAACCACAGGTTGTTTCCAAATCATATCCTAATTATTGGAATGATCTGAATAAAGTTGGCTTTGATATCAAAGAAATTTGAGTTTTTCACTAATGAATTTTTTAGAATTATTTCAATACGATTTTTTCAGCAATGCTCTTCTTGGGAGTATTTTTGCGAGCATCGTATGTGGTATTATAGGCACTTATATTGTTGTCAAACGGCTGGTTTTTATCAGTGGAGGTATAACCCATGCTTCTCTGGGCGGACTAGGTATCGGTTTTTATGCAGGCATTAATCCGTTTGTATCGGCACTTATCTTCTCTGTGTTTTCCGCTTTTGGCATCCAATGGTTTTCATCACGGCAAGGGGTTAGAGAAGATTCTGCAATCGGTGCGTTTTGGTCGTTCGGTATGGCTATCGGTATTATCTGTATTTATCTGAAAGCCGGATTTGCACCTAATCTTTCCGATTATCTTTTCGGCAATATACTGACCATAACCCGTACAGATATATACTTATTTATTGCACTATCTATAGTATTAAGTCTTGTATTCTTCTTTTTCCGGAAAGAAATACTATACACATCATTCGATCCTGATTTTGCCAGAACCAGACACCTTCCGATAAAATTGATAGAGTATTCTATGATGTTTTTCATAGCTGTTTCTATCGTGCTGATTATCCGGCTTGTCGGAGTCGTATTACTGATGTCTTTGCTTACAATTCCACAGATGACAGCTAATTTATATACAGCCAACTATTCGAAAATAATATTCCTGTCTATATTATTCGGATTAATCGGATGTATATCGGGACTGATATTGTCAGCATATATCAATGTGCCATCAGGTGCATTTATTATCTTTACCCTGATTGCCATATATTTTATATGCCGCATTCAATGCAAAATAATGAAGGTAGAGCCGACTAAGGCATAGATCAAAATTAGATATAAAGAAAAGGACGCCAAATATGATATTCGGCGTCCTTTTCTTTATATCTTTTCCATACTCTACAGCATCAGCGTCCTCCGCCTCCGCCGGAAGAAACACTACCAACGGTTGTTACTACTGAAGATGTAGTAAATGTTTTAGTCGAAGTTCCCTTTGTATATGTCGTTCCGCTATATAATCCGTGAAAATCAGTACCTCCGGAAGTACTTCCTCCAGTATAGATGGTATATGAAGTATTTGATTTTATTGCCGGAGTACTAAACAACATTGTCATTTGGCTGCTGTACGCGCGTGGCACTTTCACGGTCATGATAGAAGTACCATCAGCTGCTTCGATATGAATCAGCTGATTAGCTGTTCCTGTAGCCCCATATATCACAGAATATTGAGTGCTCACACTTGATGTTGGCGTACTGGTTGCACCTCCGAATCCGACAAGAGTTCCTCCTGTAATCTTGAATGTATTATTGTCACAATCAAACCCTTCTTCGGGGGCAGTTGTTCCTGATGAAATAATAGTACCCCCCGTAATGGTCAAAGTTCCATTCGAATCAATACCATCATTAGTCTGGCTATAGCAATATACATTGCCACCGTTTATCGCTATGTGGTTGGATGCATTTATACAATCATCGTAAGCTTCGATCTCTATTGTTCCGCCGTTGATAGTTAGAGTAGCCTTACTTTCAAGTCCCTCAGCTTCAGTCTTGGATGTTTTTATGGTGATTGTTCCGCCGTTCACAGTAAGGTTACCATCGCTTTTTATCGCTTTGGCGGCAGTATCATCATTCTGATATTTAAACTGATCTCCGGTAGTAGTAACAGAAATGATTCCATCATCAACAGTCAATGTTCCGTCAATATTAATACCCTTACCTCCACTTCCCGAGCTGGTAATAGTTACACTCCCTCCCTGCATCAAGAAGTTACCATCTGCTTTGATTGCTGCAGAAGATGAAATATCGGCATCATCCGTATCATAATAGGCATCTCCTGTAGAAGTGAAGTTAAGAGTTCCTGCTGTAATGGTTATATCGCCTTTACTTTTCAAACCCTTTGAAGCCTTGCCGCTTATTGTTAGATCTAATGTTCCGCCATTTACTATTATATAAGGAGTAATAGAGGTATCCGTATCCGAATAAGACGTTTTTACGGCATCTCCGTCTGCACTGTTAATACTGATAGTCCCCCCGTTAATCTCAATGTATCCTTCTTCACATTCTATGCCATCGCCCGTAGAAACAAGATTGATAATACCTCCATCGATACGGACATAATCATTGGCATGAATTGCATCTTTAGCAGCCCCTGCAACTTTTACAGTCCCACCTTTTATACGTATATAGTCGTCACTGACAATACCATGCTTATAACGTCCTTGCACCTGCAGGCTTCCTGCTCCATCGAATATAAGCTGCCCTTCACTAAAGAAAGTCCCTTTCATATCTTCATCGCCGCTGGCAGTATATGTAGTACCATCGATCAAACGGTTAGAGGTTCCCCCGACCATAGTAACCGAAACTTTCTTTCCGGATTGGATATTGACAGCAGGACCATCGGCACTAATTATATCAACACCATTGAGTCCTATTCCAAACTTATAATCGCTATATATCTTCACCGATCCTGAGGATGTTGATCCCGATAACACGTAATTGACCTCCGTACTCTGATTGGTGGATGTTATCACTACATTTGCACCGTCCGCAACAACAGTAACCCCATCCGAGGAAAAAGGATTTGTAACAGTAGCTGTAGTTCCCGAGAAATCAATAGTTACAGCATTTACAAAAGTGGTGTCCTTGGTATTTGTAACAAAGTCCTCATCGATATTATTTTCCGTGCCTCCGCTATCAGGAGTATCCCCATCGTCAATAGTATCATCGTCACTGCTGCATGATAATGCAAAGACGGCCATTAACGAAATAATAAACAATCCAAATTTTTCTAACTTCATATCCATTTATACTTTTTGATTTAAGGGAACTAAGATTATAATCTTTTGTCCTACATGCAAAAAAAATCGATAAACAGGCAGATATAGACGATGAATTTGATGAATCTGAATAAAAAAAGGCTTCACCCGTGTAGGGTAAAGCCTTCATATATCTATATCAGATATTCTTATTTTTGGATATTCAGCTCATTTATCAGACGATGACAACCCATTATCTTATCGATTGTATATAATACATAACGGATATCGACACTTATTGTACGCTGAAGTTTAGGTTCGAAAATAATATCACCGCTCAAGGCTTCCCAGTTACCGTCGAAAGCCAGACCTATAAGTTCTGCTTTTCCGTTAAATACAGGACTGCCCGAGTTTCCTCCGGTAATGTCATTGTTTGACAAGAACCCTACATGCATCGTTCCATCTTCATCGGCATATCCACCCCATTGAGCAGCTTTCAGATTATCAAGAATATACTGTTGAACCGCAAATTCAGGATCATCTTTATTTTCTTTTTCCAATACACCTTTTGATGTTGAGTAGTAATCATAAGATACTGCATCTGCAGGGTTGTATCCTCCTACCGATCCATAGCTTAAGCGTTGAGTGAAATTCGCATCTGGAGAAAAGGTCTTTTCGGGTTGCATTTCCATCAAAGCTGCCATAAACTTACGGGCATTTTTATCGATAATCGGATCGTAAGAAGAAAGATCTTCACGAATCTTCAAACGGCATTCGGCAACCGATGCCGCAAGCACCATAGCCGGATCTTTTTCGAGTTCTTTTATCGGTTTATCAGCTAATAATGTAGCTAAAGTATTAATGTCGGTAAGCTTGGTATTTTTAAATACCCAGTCGGTATATTTATCGTAGTCTCCTTTGAATTTATTGTTAATTGTTCCGTAAATATCAGGTAGATAACCTGCAGGAACTTTCTCTGCATAGAAACGAAGCAAAGCGGGCATAACCTGTTTATCCAAAGCAGGTACATAATCTTTGTACAGATCAGCCATTTTAGACCTTACAGCGGCAGCTGCCAATTCTTTATCACTCAAGTCTGTTTGTCTGATTATATTTGCAAAACGAACAAGCTCAATGCCATTATTAAATGTTTCGGCAAAATATGTCGCTATCCTTGCGGGTTCCATTGTGCTGGTGTATGCATTATCCAAGTTTGATAGAACATCTCCGTATTGTTCTTTTGCAGAAGGTGTCTTTTCTATCCAATCAGCCAAACGAGACTCCAGTGCCTGTTTATCTTCCAAAACATGAAGACGTCTCAATGCCTGATTCATACCCATTGAGTTTTTCCAATAGTTTGAACTGCGGCTGAATTTCACTGAATATTTAATACGTACAGCATCATCGGCATTCATTGCTTTACGCCAGATATCCTGTTTGATTGTACGAACTTCTATACGGGGGATATTTTCGGATGTCATCATCTGAGAGATTCCCCATGACGGCAAATAACGTTCTGTACTGCCCGGATAACCGATAGTCATCGCATAATCTTTGTCTTTATATCCTTTTATAGAAACCGGTACTGAATATTTAGGTTTATAAGGAACATTATCGCTGCTGTAATTAGCTGCCTGATTATCTTTATTGGCATACACTCGGAACACAGAGAAATCTCCTGTATGACGAGGCCATTGCCAGTTATCGGCATCACCTCCGAATTTTCCGATTGATGAAGGCGGTGCAAACACCATACGAACATCTCGGAATACTTCATAAACTACCAGATAATATTTGTTTCCGGTATAGAAAGGAATGATACGGGCATTTAAAAACTCGTTGCCTTTATATTGATCCAAAATTTTAACAGATAGAGAATCTATGATTGTATTTCTTTCGTGTTCGGTCATGTTGTCTGTAACACCTGCTGTAACAGCTGAGGTTACATCTTCTGTTTTTTGCAGAAACGAAACGGTAAGCCCTTCGGTGTATAACTCTTCGGCATTCGAATGACTAACAAAACCATCTTTCAGATAATCATGTTCTACTGAACTATGCTTCTGAATAGCATCGTATCCGCAATGGTGATTTGTAAATATCAACCCTTCCTGAGATACAGCAACTCCGGTACAACCTCCGCCGAAGATAACAACGGCATCTTTCAATGATGCGTTTTTCTCACTGTATACACTATCGATAGGGAAAGTGAAACCCAATTCCTGCATACGGGCAGCACTTTGACGATTTAATTCTTTCAGAAGCCACATACCCTCATCGGCATGGATAGCAGACAAAGTCAGCAAGGCTCCGAACAATAAAAAGATTCTCTTCATCTTCACTACTTTAAATTAAAGGTCACAGACCTGTTTATTTATTTGATATAACTATTTAATTTTCTTATTTATAAACGGAATTTGAGACAAAGGCAGATCTTTCTTTATCAATACCGCTGCAAATACAGCCAATAATATAACTCTGTACGATAACCTCAACACCTCATTTTCTATTGGGACATACATTCCTAATACATACAAAACCGCAACCAATGCGAAATAAAAGAAGATAGTCTTCAGATCGTATTTAATCGGATAATACTTCTGCCCGTAGAAATAAGAGATAGACATTATTATCAGATTACAGATAAATGTAGCCCATGCACTGGCTATAAAACCAAATACGGGTACAAATATAACATTTATAAGTACTGTTATAAAACATCCTAATACAGAAAATGTTGCTCCATAGTGAGTTTTATCTATCAACTTATACCAAACAGACAAATTGAAATATATTCCGAAAAATATTTCACCCAACATAGCCACAGGTACAATAGATATGCCGACCATATAATTTTTGCTGACAATATACTTCAGTATATCCATAAAAAACATAACACCCAGAAATACAAAGAGCGCAAATATCACAAAATACTTCATTGCTTCGGCATACGGGCGTGTATCATTATCAGAATTATTCTTTGCGAATACGAAAGGCTCGTAAGCATACCGGAAAGCCTGAGTAAACATAGTTATTACTACCGTGATTTTCAAGCATGCATTATATATTCCCAATTGGCTGTAAGCCTCTTCAATATTATCGAATATGTGAGGATATACAAGCTGTGCCACGGTCTGATTAATAACCCCTGCTATACCCAAAATAAGCAATGGGAATGAATACTTATATATACGCTTGAGAAGCTGTCCGTCGAACCGGTATTTAAATCCGGTCATATCGGGAATCAGCATACAGAACACAACGATATTAGCCAATAAATTAGCTATAAATATATACCCGATTCCATACGATGGATTATAAAACCAATCGATCAGATGGGGAGCCGATTTATAAATAAACGGGCAAGCAACAAGAAAGAACAGGTTGAAAAATATATTGGCAAAAATGAATATAATCTTCAATGATGCAAAACGTATAGGTCTTTTTTTATATCGCAGGTAAGCAAAAGGTACAACCATAAAGGCATCCATTGCCACGGCAACAGCCATGATAAGTATATGCTCGGCATGATCGGTATACCTCATCCATTCGGCTATAGGAGTCAGAAAAACAGAACAGAGTATAATAAACAGGACAGATGTTACACCGAGCGACGTTAGCACCGAAGAATAGACCCGATCAGGATCTTCGTCTTTCTTGTTCATAAAGCGAAAGAAGCCGGTTTCCATTCCATAAGTCAGCAAAATCATAAAGAGGGCTACAAACCCATAAATATAACTGACCTTGCCATACTCTACCGTATTCGTAAAAATATATACATGTAAAGGTGTCAGACACCAATTCAAGAAACGACCCAAAATACTGCTCAATCCATAGATAGCCGTATCTTTTGCTAAACTTTTGATTCCTCCTGCCATAGACATAAATATTGCGGTTGCAAAGGTAATATAAAACTAGGGCAAACGCATCAAATTCTGAGCAATGTAAATCAACAGCTAAAATTCGCCCTTTTTATTTTATGTCATTTACTAATTCTGTTTGTCGGGTTAACTCTTGCTACACCTACAAAGACATATGAAGGTCTTTCAACTAAAATTAAAGAACGTTTTTCAAATACTGATTCACATAAATAAAAGACCTGCCTGCTTTCTGAAATTTTATCTATACTTAAACATACTTTACAATTATGGCAAAATACACAGAAGAACTAGGAAAGAAAATAGCAGACGC